>TARA_R100001440_G_scaffold26542_4_pt1 | contig 49913 bp, 70 predicted proteins | sample TARA_R100001440 | Tara Oceans TARA_R100001440 (sample SAMEA2622112) | marine metagenome | biome: marine biome (ENVO:00000447); feature: surface water layer (ENVO:00002042); material: "saline water (ENVO:00002010), including plankton (ENVO:xxxxxxxx)" | depth 5 m
CGGATCAACAGAAAATACTGATATTGGTGCTGTTGAAAATTCAAAGGGAAACACCATACTTACTGATATATCTCATGAGGGGGTAAAATTATCTGCAAACGCAAAATGTATAGGGGCGTTTGAGGATGGTGTAAAAGAAAATATTTATTGGTTTGTTCATGATCCTAGCTCGGCTATGTCAGCAACCACAAAAGTGGATATGATACTATCTTTTAATACCACTTCTCAGGCAACAACTTATCATGTTATTAGTGAATCAGTTTTAAATTTTAATCCACAGTTTTTAATTACAGGTGTAAATTTACTTGATGATTTATTGTTTTTTACAGATGATTTTAATCCTCCTAGAAAAATAAATATAAACAGAAACTACCCTGAACCTAATGTTTCAGGAGACCAAATAACAGCCGAAGAATTGAATGTTATTGTAAAGCCACCTGGATTTAGTTCATACACAACTTCTTTAGGTGTTACAGAATATGAATTAGCCGCACCTTTATTAGCCTTGTCTAATGTGGCAGGTGAAGAAAATTATTTAAAAGATAAATTTATTTGTTTTGCATATAGATATCAATATAAGGACAATGAATATAGTGCAACATCATTATTTACAAGACCAGCTTTTCAACCTGGACTTTTTTCTTTTGAATTTGGTAATTACTACAATGCAGGAATGGAAAATAGTTTTAATTCTGTTGATCTTACTTTTAATACAGGTGGAGAATTAGTTATTGCAATAGAATTGTTATTTAAAGAATCTTCAAAAAATACTATTAATGTTATAGAAAGGTTTGACAAGGCTGATTTAGGGTGGTCAGATAATGAACTACAAACTTTCAGGTTTACTAACTCTAAAATATATACAGTTTTAGGAAGTGATGAATTGTTAAGGTTATATGATAATGTACCAAGATTTGCTAAGGCTCAAACAATTATGGGCAATCGTCTTATATATGGTAATTATGTTGAACAATATAATATAGAAACGGCTGATGGTCAACAAATACCTATAGATTACGAGGTTTTTCCAGTATCAGATAGAATTGTTAACTCCGCAGTATTTCCCGATACTACATTTGGTTTACAAAGAGGTGCATTTAATTATATAAACCCAGCAATTCCTTTTGGAGACGCTGCTGGATTTGTTCCTTTATCTACAGCAAAGTTTGTATTTACAGAAGCAGAGGTTCCGTTGCCGATAAAGAAGTTTTCACAAATAAATATTTCTCTAACTATAACTTCAACAGCCGCTTATGCTGTCGGTGTGCAGGGGCGAAAAGCTCTAAGTGGAGACACAGGAAACGCAGATTTTCCTTCATCTTTTAAAACAAATTCTTTAGGCTCACCATTAGAAATTACAACAACAGTAATAGCGAGAAATACATATAATACTTTCAATGCTTTTTTGACTAGCGTTGAATTAGCAGAAGCAGTAGGAACAGGAACTCCAGGTTCGGCAGGATCTACAATTACTCCAATAACAACACCACCAAGTGAATATGGCTTTTCTTTATCAGATCAGTTTTATAGTAGAATTACACCACCCGCAGGGTTTAATTTTGAAACAGCAGGTTTGTGGACGGCTACTTCAACGCAAGACGGATTTAGACAAGCGATTACCACAACAAATATAACTGATGACACTTTAGTATTACAAGTTCCTTCAGTTCATTACTTATCAAACACAGGTTCAGGAACAAAAGTATATGAGTTTTTTGCATACACCTATACTGAACTTGTCCCATTAACTAACCCAGTTAGAGGAAAAACTACTGATTCTTCTTTTAGAATTAGAAACTCAGAAGATTTTTTTAGTTTGCATAGTAACAGAAACTATGAAGCTGGAATTATGTATATGGATGATTTCGGAAGAGCAACTACTGTTTTAGTTTCGTCCAACAATACAGCTTTTTTTCCAGCATCTACTTCTATAGACTTAAATACAATAACCGCACATATATTTAACAAGCCACCGCATTGGGCAACAAAATATAAATTTTTGTTAAAACCTTCTTTATTAAATTATGATATAATATATTCAAATTCAATTTTTACTGACGAATTAAATTCTAGTATATCATGGGTAAGGCTAGAGGGCTACGCAGGGTCTATAGTTAGCAAAGGAGATATATTAACAGTTAAAATACAAAGTAACGGAACCATAGTAAATACATTTGTTGAAACTACAGTTTTAGATGTAGTAGCAAAATCTAGAGGCGGCTCAACAGGCGAAGAAAATTTACCTACTGGAGCTCCAGCAGGTTTATACATGAAGATTCAGCCAAGAAACTTTATAGCGTCTACTGCTGTCGGTGCTATAGTAGATACAGGATTTATAGAAAACACAGTAGATGGTACTAGCTGTGATCCTTTTATCAGAATACCCTTAACGGAAACAGATGCTCTTGGAAATGTTAGTAATATTGACATACCAGCAGGTGCGGCAATAGAAATGACTTTTAGAGGTTGGAGAAGTAGATCATGGTATGGAACAGAAAGTGTAAATGTAGAGACTGCTCCTTATAGGTACGAGGTTATTGCATCAGCAGCAGCATCAGACTTTAAAGACTTTTGGGATCAAGAAGGATTAAATCCAGCTTCTTTTATGAGAAGTGATGGAGAAAAAGAGATTGAAGCACAATATTTTCCAACTATAAACTCAAACCCAGCAGCAACAAATGATAAAATACAGTTTTACTTTGAACAACAATTTCCTGGAAACCCAACATCAACATTGTTTTTAGTTGTAAGACTTACTGTTTGTGCTACAAGTGCTGGAATAGATCAAAGGCCAGCCCATGTTGAAGGACATATAGTAATAAATAAAAACAACAATTTAATGGCTTTTGAAACAAAGCCAGAAATAGCAGATGCCGACCTTTATTATGATAGTTCAGAAATGTATAATATTTTACCAGATGTAAATGGTGATTTAGCTCATATGGGCGACAATAGTAGTATAAGTCAAAACCAAGTAATTTCAACAAACACCCCTGCTATTGTTAGTTTACCTTTTGCTGACTGCTATACTTTTGGTAATGGTATTGAAAGTTTCAGATACAGAGATTTACCTACTACTAATTTTTTTAGAGTAGGTGAAAGAGTTTCTGCCGTTAGTAATTCATTGTTTCGTGAAGAAGATAGATTTGCAGGATTGACTTATAGTGGAGTATTTAACGACCCTACCAACATAAACAATCTAAATGAGTTTAACTTAGGTCTAGTTAATTTTAAAGATTGTGAAGCAATTTATGGGCCTATAATGAAATTACACTCTAGACAAACAGATATATTAGTTTTACAGGAGGACAGAATATCTTATGTTTTAGCAAACAAAAACTTAATTAGCGATTCAACGGGTGGTGGTGCCATAGTATCAGTTCCTGAAATACTAGGGCAGCAGATAGCAAGAATAGAAGAGTATGGTATTAGTTTCAATCCAGAAAGTTTTGCAAGTTGGGGTAGAGATATGTATTTTAGTGATACTAAAAGGGGTGCGATAATTAAATTAACAGGTGCTGGACTACAAAGTGATAGCCTTGAGGTTATATCAGCATCTGGTATGCGTTCTTATTTTAGAAATAAATTTGCTGATCAACTTACAACACAGAAGCTAGGAGGTTATGATCCATACATGGATGAGTATGTTTTTTCAACAAACAATACGCCAATACCTATGACTACAGAAACCATAGAGTGCGGTGCAAGACTTGATAAAAACAATACAACTGTGCCTCTTTCAATAACAGTAGACGTAACAAGTGCTACTGGTAATTTTGAAGTAGCTATAAATCCAAGTGGAGGATCTATGGATGTAAATGTGGTAATTGTTTGGGATGGTAATACTACGACTAATAATAACTTAACAAGTAGTACAGTTATTACAATAAACAAAAATAAGTCATTCCCAAAAACAGCTACAATAACTGTAACTCCAAACTCCGCATCTTCGTATACTTTATTTGCAAGATGTGTAGAAACACAAACTTTGAATGTTGTAAGAGTTGTTTTAGGCTCGCCTATAAGTGGATTGATAGGCACAGGTGCTCAAACAATACATTATGAATATAATTGGAGTAACGGACAGATTACAAGCCCAACTCAATCAGACCAAGTAACTTTTAGCGGTACTGATAATGTAAGTGCTTACTCTATAGCTAGTGGGCAATCATCTTTAGGATTGTTCCCGCCTAATGGTGCTACAATAACAATGCGTTCTAATAAAATACCACCTGACACATTTGTATTTAGCGATACTGAAAATAGATTTTATGTTATACCTGATAACAATTTACCAGCTAGTTCAGGATCTACTTTTAATTTAGCTTTACTAAACACGCCTTTAGGGCCTATTGTTGGCTCTAATCCAGACTCTAACAATGTAGATCAAATATATTCAGCAACATCTTCAGCAATAACTATTGGGGCTAATACTAAAACATTATATTTAGTCTGGGATTTAAGGGACAGAAGAAATGAAGATATGTGCTACTCCACAATAGATGCAACTGACGCATGTATTGGTTGTGCTCCAACTCCTAATTGTACTGCGTTTTCTGCATCAGATCCACAGGCTTTATTTGCTGATGCTTGTAATGGAGGAGCAGGCCTTCCAATGAGAGGAACAAGTTACCACCATAACGGAACGGCTACATTCCCTCAGGTCGGTGATAAGGTTTTCAAAACAGCAGGGCCAAATCCTTCTATACCATGTAATCAAGGTTTAAAAGGAGACTCTGGTTATTACTATTTATCAAATGGAGATATAATGTTTATACAATCAAATACTAATGGTATAGTAACAAGTATATTATCATGTCCTTAAAAATTAAAATATGGCAACAACAGTAAACAAATGGCATGACGGAAGTAATTTTGCTTTTGCTTATGCAGTATATGACGATCAAAAATTAACTATTCCAGCAGCCGATGGCTTTTATGCTTTTGGCGGTGTGGTTAGACAACAACTTAATGGAAAATTAGAACCTTATGTAAATTGTTAATATGGCAATAAAAGAAACATTATCATATAGTGACGGAGTAAAAGGATGGCCATCTTTTTATTCATTTATCCCTGATTACTTAATTGGTATGAATAGCTTTTTCTATTCATTTCATCAAGGACAACTATATAGACACAACACCAATGAAACAAGAAATAATTATTATGGTGTTCAGTACAATTCAAAAATGACAGGAGTTTTTAATGTTGAGCCACAGACAATAAAACTATTCAAAACCATGTCTTTGGAAAGTGATGCGGCTTGGGGTGTAACAGAATTAATTACGGATCTTAGTGTTGGTGATATGCTAAGTACATTTTTTAAACAAAAAGAGGGTGAGTGGTTTTCATTTATTAGAAATAAAAGTAATAATGTTAATTTTAAATTAAGATCAGCAAACGGAATTGGCGATATAACAGCAGTCAATGTTGCTCTGGGGGGCGGAATAGATGTTGTTTTTGGAGTAACTTTAGGAAACATACTTAGCATTGGAGACACTTTATATTTTCAGCCAGCATTAGTTCCTACAACCTTCAGGCCAGTTGGTGAAATTACTGCTGTAAATCAAACTACAAACACAGTTACTGTAACTACTGTAGCAAACACTCCTGTTGCTGGTGACTTTGGTTTTATATATAAAAACCCTGTCGCAGAATCAAATGGAGCTCGTGGATATTTTATGAGATTTACGCTTGAAAATAATGACACTACACCAGTAGAGCTGTTTTCTGTAGGTAGTAGCGTCATGAAAAGTTATCCGTAGATTTTATTATCTTTGCATAGATGGCTTTAAATATCAAACCACTAAGTGATAGCGATTATGACAATATTTTGTGTGGTTGGTGGAAGGATTGGAAGTGGACTGCACCCGCACAAGACTTTTTACCTGATATGGGCTATATGGTGTATTATAATGATGAGCCTATCTGTGCGGGCTATATGTACGTTACTAATTCTAAAGTAGTTTTATTAGAATGGATAATATCTAATTTTAAATTTAAGGATAGAAAAATTAGAAAAGAAGCGTTATTGATGTTAGTACAGACAGTAACAAGTTTAGCGGGCACATTAGAAAAAAAATATGTATATTCACTTTTGAAGAGCAAGTCTTTGATTGAAATATACCAGGAGTTAGGTTATCAGAAGGGAGATAGTAACACGCAAGCAATGATAAAAATATTATAAATGGCATTAACAACAGCAACAATCATAGCATTAGGAGGAGCAGCAGTAGGGGGTGCGGCTAATTTAGTAGCAGCAGGAAGAGCAAGAGATCAACAAAGAGATGCCGATAGAGCAGCAGGTAGATTATTAGCAGACGCTAGAGCGAAGATAGAAAAAGATTTTTATGAAGGACTAAAGCTGCCTACGGAGGCATACGACCAAGCATATGAAGCAAACGCACAAGCCCAAAGAGAAAGCGTGGAGGCTTTACAGCAAGCGGATGCAAGAACTTTGGCGGCAGGAGTTGGAAGAATCGGTGCACTATCAAATGAAAATGTGCAAAAGATAAGAGCTCAACAAGCTCAAGATGCTTTTGAATTAGATAAATTAAAAGCCGAAGGAGCTGATGCTGTAAATCAGCAACTAGCTCAGATGGATGTAGCTGCTGCCCAAGACCAAGCAGCAAGAGCCGCACAGGCTGATGAAAAGGTTGGTATGTTACAAGCTGGAGCGGCTCAATCAATAATAGGAGGTATAAGTGCTGCTGCTGAAGCTCAGGCTTTGAACCCTGTATCTAAAGCAGATAGAGAGCTTTCTAAAACTTTTGATAAAAATAAAGCCATATTTACAAAAAACAACATAAGCAGATCTGAATATTTAAAAGATCCAGGAAAATACGCCAGTCTTTTAAAACCTGCTACTGTAGCTGCCACAACTCAAGAACCAATGGTAAATGAAAATTTGTTAAATTTTACTCCGAACTTTGGTTTTCAAAGAGGCCAATCAGCTTTTGCATTAAATCAAGAAAATAAATTTAACTTTGAGCCAAAAATAAACTATGGATTTTCATTTACGGATAGGATGAAACAATTACAAAATAGAGGCCCAGTTACTTTAAATTCACAATTATTAGGCAACCTAAGTCTAAATAGAAGCTAATTAAAATGGCGAAAAAAAATATAAATTTCAATACTTACGTCAAAAGAGATCTTGACAAAACTACTGTAAACTGGGGTAGCGTTGCAAGTAATTTAACAACCGACTTACTTAGAATAAGAAAAGAAAGAGAAGCTAAAAGAGCAGAAATAGATGCTAATACTTCGGAAGTAGAAAGTAAGCTGAATGAAATGGAGGACTACACAAATCAGTCTCTACAAAATTTAGCTCTTGATATGTCTGGAAACTCTGCTAATTTTTTAAGAACACAAAACGATTTATTTAAAAGAGGCTTAATTACACAAACAGAATTTGCACAAGCAAAACAAAGAGTGTTAGGAGATTGGAAACAGTTTGGTAATGTTTCTAAAAGGTGGGAGTCTGATTATACTGAAATGGTAAAGCGTGCAGAAAACAAAGACGCATCATCATTTGAGATTTGGTTTAATGAACAAAACGCAGAGTTTGGAAATTTGAAAAATGTAAAAGGCTATGTAAATCCAGATTCTGGAAGGTTATCTTTAGTAAGACCAAATGAAGATGGATCAATATCAATGGATCCTTCTAGGCATGTAAGTATGAATGTTATACAAAATAGGTTTAATACTCGTATCAACAACGTAACAAAAAATGGAGCTATAGATAAACAATTAGAAGGCTCAGTTGATAGACTTGGTGAATTGATATTAGCTGATATAGATAAGTCTGGAAATATTTTATCTATTGAAGGGCAGAAGCAAGCATTAGAGACTGATTTAATTCAAGAGTATTTAGACAATACAGTAGGTACTTTGACCGATGACGACAATACTGTGTTCAGTATATTAGGAGATATGGGGCAGGGGTATAAGCCAGAGTTTGATCCAAAAAAAGCTGCGTTAGATCCTAAATTAGTTTTAGTTGAATACAATGAGCTTGGTATGCCTGTTCCAGTAAAAGACGCTCCTTTTTGGGAGTCTCAAGTAGAAGAAGCTAATGAGCTATTAAAAAATAGAATGATTGCTATGCTAGACAATAAAGAAGCAGTCAAAGCTGGTGACAAAGATCTTACTGAATATCAAAGACAAAGACTAGCGTTAGAAAGGGAAAGATTAAAAAAATTAGAGGAAAATGAAAATGAATTAATAGAAGAAGATTTTGAAGCCATGAAGTACAGGCCAAATATATATTCGGTTCAAGAAGGTAAGTTAGATAATAAAAATGCAAAGGCATACTTAAATGCTGAATTAGGTACAGATATTCAGCAGCTCTTTGGTATAGATTCTGATAAAGAGTTAAAGAAGGTGTTTAATAAAGTTGCATTAGCAGCAATAGATCCAAAAATTATAGAAGATTTACAAAGAGGAGAGTATGGTAAGAAGTTTAAGCCATACGATTTTTATTATGAAGATGAGGGAGCAGATAGATTTACAATGGAGCTTGGAGACAAAAAAATACAATACCCTCCTTTACAATCACAGTTGAAATATTCAACTGATGATCTTGGAATGTTAAATGCAGAGTTAAAAGCAGGTGGATACACAGGGCCACCAATGAAAAACGGACAATATGCTGTTGACTCTAATGGTGATGGAGAAATAGATGCGGTTAGAACAGGTATGGAAAATCTTGATACATCATTTAATGACTGGTTCTTTGATACCTCAATGGGAATTAGTGCTGATGATTTTGATAAGAATCAAGAAATATTAGACTATATGCAAAGATACTTATTAGAGCCAGCAGTAGATACCTTAATAAAAGAACAAGAGAGAAAATTCAAAAGCAAAAAGAAAAAATTACCTATTTAATTAAATGAACAAAGAGGCTATAAAGAAATTATATGATGCTCTAGCTGCCGAGTACGAATTAGGAAGCATAGAAGAATTTACTGCTTATTTAATGGATGATGTGAAGCGTAAAAAATTCTATGAGCAAATAATAGAACCAAACTATGATGTTGAAAGTCTTGAAGTTTTTGAGCAGGCGTATGGCTTAAAAAAAAAAGAACCTACCGATCCTTTTGGGGCTCAGGAGCCTATGGAATCTCCTACACCACAAAGTCAGGAACCTATTTCATTGGCATCTTCAGACGAGCCAAGTAGCCCAACAGCCCCTATAGACCCTACAACAGGGCAGCCTTTTCAAGATGAAGAAACTGTAGATCAAGCAGAGGTAGATTTTGATACACCATCTGGAGAAGAACAAATAGATCAAACTACTACACAAATTACAACCCCACAACCTAGAGACCAAACTACTGAAACTTTTGGTAGTGGTGATTTTTTTATTGAAGGAACTCAAGAAGACAATACAATATTAGAAGATGTTGTTGGTAAAAACTCAGTAACTGATTTTATTAGTGATATATACAGGTCTATGAAATCAGGATTTGCCCAGGGGAATACTGCCGATGAAGCAAATAGATTATTTTTAAAGGGACAGTCTGCAACAGACGAAGAAATTATGGCTTTTCTAGAAACTCAAGATCAGTTAATGAGTGCAAAACAGACTGATGAAATGCTAAACTTTAATAAAATTTATGATGCTGCCGACAACAAGTTTTTAGGATTTTTAGAAGGTATAGGAAAAAACCCTTCGGCTATTTTGCAAATAGGTGCACAGACTATTACTCAAATGATAAACCCATCTTCAGCAATGGCAGCAGGAACAGTTATTGGTGGTGGAGCTGCGGCAGGTGCAACTGCTGGTGCAGGATTTGGAGGTGTAGGAGCAGCACCAGGAGCTCTTGTAGGAGCTTTTAACCCAGGTACATTAAAGTTAGCTTTTGCTGCGGCAGGTGGTGCATTAGAAACTGGACTATCTTTTGCTGAATTTATTAGAGAAGAAATAGATAAAAGAGAAGACCTGAGTTTTGACGAAGCAGGTATAAGAGCAATACTGGAAGATGAAGACGCATACAAAAGAGCAAGAAATAAATCTATTGCTAGAGGTGGTTCTATAGCAATAATAGATAGAATATTTTTAGGAATAGGGGGTAAGCTAGCAAAAAGAGTTAGTTCAACCAAAAAAGTCCTTGGAGTAGACCCTAAAAAAGCGGCTACCTTTTTGACTACTGAAGCTATTGGGGGAGGTGTAGGTGAATCTACAGCTAGAGCTTTAGCAGGGCAAGATCAAGATGTAAGAGAAATAGGTTTTGAAACTATAGGTGGTGTTGGTAAGGCACCTGTAAGTTACGTTTTAAATACAGTATCATCACCAGTCACAAACCCTGTTAAAGATGCAATAATTAAACAGGGCAGAAAAATTTTATTTCCTGCCAAGTATACATTAAAAGATCAGTTTGGTGAAACAGAAGTGGTAACAGAAAAAGATGTGATTGAGGCTATTGATAATACAGACGATGTAACTTTTATGGGTCTAGACTATAAGATAGAAAACAATCCTGAGTTAAAACAAAGATACGATGATAGGAAAATGCGTATTATTACTGGTGATAATATTCGTCAAAAGCTAGAAGAAGCTGGTATTACAAATGAAGAGCAGATAGAAAAAATTATAGATTTAGAAATAGAAAAAAATAAGTACGAAGGAAATAATACGGAAGCGGGTAAAGAAAGACTAAAACAAATTAAAAATGAGATAGCTGAGTTAAGTGGTATAACTGAAGTTACACCAGCAGTAGAAACTAAAACAGATAAAACAGATGCCGTTCAAGAGTCAAGCACAGAGAAGGTGGATGCACAAGAATCTACCGAAGATAGCCCAGAGGTGGGAATTGGAGACAACGTCACAGAACTTACCGAAGAGAGCACCGAAGAAACCACGCCAGAAGGCGAGCAAACAACGGAGGTCGTTGAGGAGAGCCAGGAGGAGATAAATCCTGATGCTCCTATTGAAGGAACAGATGGTAGAACAGTTCGTCAAATAGCCAATGATATTTTTGTTGAAGAACAAAAGCAAAAAAGCCGTAGAGGAGATAGAGACAATATTATGGGAGGCGATGGTAAAGAATCTTTGTTTAATGAAAAATTTTCTTATGAAAGTTTACAAAGATATTTTGGTGGAAACCCATCTGAATTTATTGGTGCTAGATATATTGCTAAAAAGAACGACCCAAATGCACAAAACATAGAAGATGGTTTAGAAATAAATGGGCAACAATTAAGTGCTGATGATATTGTAGACTTCCTATCTCCTTATAGAACTCAAAAAGATATAGATGCGTATTTTGGTTTGGACAATATTGATCTTAATAATTTTAAAGCTGAGTTTGAAAAAGTTACAGGATTAAAACCAACTAAAAAGAATATTAATAAGTTCTTAAATATGCCTGAAGAGAATGTAGAAGATCAGGTAGCACAAGAAGAGGCGGAACAAAAAGGAGAAACCGCAGAAAATGTAGAGCTTATAAATGAAATAGAAAATAATATATTAAACAATTTAAATCAAGGCTATAAAAAAGGATTAAGATCTATAAGAAGATATTTAAAGACTTTGAAAGCAGGAGGTAAAATAACCACAAAACAAGTGGATCAAATACTGGAAAAGGTTACTGACGAAAAGGCTTTTACTGATGATGCTTCTAAAAAGAAAACTGTAGACGAAATAAAGAAAATATTTGAAAAGGCAGATAGAGAAGCTGAGCAAAATACATTAAGAAAAAAAGCAGCTAGAGCCTCTAAGAGTCTTAAAAGAAGTATAGGTAGAATATTAGCTGATGCTTTAAGTGGTAAAGATATAAGTCTTGAAACATTATTAAGAGAGGTCGTAACTATAGACCCTTCTATTATTCCAGCAAAAGTATATCAAGACTATAAAGATATAATTAATGGATTAGGTGAAAGAAATATAATGTTGGATAATGCTGAAGAGGCGGGTGTATATGCAGAAAAATCTCGTAACATCATGGAAGCCATGAATGAGCAGGAGTCTAGAGTACAAGAACTTAAAAGTATTTTTGATAGTGCAAAGAAAATATTGTTTAAAAATGGTAAAATAGATTTACAAAAAACTTTAAATGATTTAGTGAAAAAAAATATTATTTCACAGGAGGATGCCGATTTAATGCAAGCATATAAAAATGAAATCAATCCTAAAGAAGAGTCAAAACCTAAAACTCCTGAAGAAATACAAGCAGAGAAAGAAAGCCTAATAGATCAAATTAAGAAACTAACTGTTGATAGAAATAGATTTGAGAAAGATTCTGATGTTTCATTTCCTTTTAGAAAAACTAGAGAAGATATAAGAGAGCTTGTTAAGTTACTTAAAGACCCAAAAATATTGGAAGGCATGAAAAATACCGATCTTAAAAACTTAGCACGATTAGTTAATACTTTAAACAAAGGCTACGCACCTGGTATAATGTCTAGGCTTATTATTAAAATGAAAGCAGTAAGAGATTCAGCACCAATTATTACTGATATTAAGGCTGGTAAGTTAAAACTTCCTACTATAGAGGGCATATATTCTAAATTAAAAACATTTAATCCATTTAATAAACAGTCTAAAATATATAACGCTATAGAAAGGGGGCAGCTATACAATATAGATAGATTGTTTGGTGACTTCAATACTAAAAAAATGTTTGAGGCTTTCTTTAATGACATGGCGGAAGGTCAGCAACAAATGGAGGTCAAAAATAAAAAAGAAAGAAAACTTAGAGATAGAGCTCGTAGATTAATAGAGAAAACTTATTCTAAGTTAACAGTAGTTGCTCTTAATAAAGTGGCTGAAGCTGATGCTAGGATTATGTTTTACAGAATTCAAAAAGAATTTGAATCTAATCCAAACAACAAAGAAGTGACAGCAGCTATTGATTGGCTAGACGCTACTATCAAATATTTAGAGGCGAACAGATTGTTTGACAAGCAAGACGCTAGAGAGCTTGAAGTATTAAAAAAGATCAGAGAAGATTATAATGTAGATAATTTTAATATAGACGATGTATATAATAAGTTTAGTAAAAATGAAAAAGAAGCAATAAAAATACTTGAAAAAATAGATAATGATAATGCGGCTAACGCAGTTTATGCTGCTAACAATAGAGACGCAGCTTTTGTTCCTAGACAAAACTATGTTCATATTTCTGTTAGACCTAAAAGTAGAGAGCGTGTTGATATAAATAAAGATGTTATTGATAATTTTATCCAGTCAACTGATAATTACAGAAGACCTTCAACTAAAGATAAGTCAGGTATTGAAAGAACTGGTCAAGTAAATCCAATATATACAAGTGCTTTAAACTCTTCCGAAAGAGGATCTAAATTTACAAACTTAGATTACTATATGACAACTCCTGTGAGAAAAGCAAAAGAAACTTTTAAAACCATGAGAGATAAAATTATTGAAGACTACAACGGTAGCCCACCAAAAGAAGTGCAGGCGTTTTTAAATTCATTAGAAAAAGGAATTAATCAGTCAATACAAAATACTTTAGCAGCCGACTTTGTAGAAAATAATTATATGCAAATGGTATCAGCAGCGTTACAAAGGCTAGGTTATAGAACCATGTTAGCTAGTGTTCCAAGAGCTGGTGTGGAATATTTATCAAACATGGCATTTGCTGCATTACACCCACAGGTCTTCTACTCAGGCATTTCTAAAAAGAACAAACTATCTACTGAAGAACTGTCCGATGTATTGCAAAATTTAAAAAGTAAAGTATTGACAAGATTGCTTGGAGAAAATTTGATGTCATCAAAAGTTGACGTAGATATACTTAACAAAAAATCATACAAAAGCGAAAGGTTTGTTAGCACATCTAAAGAAAAAATTGTTGGCCTTTGGGATGCTTCTGGTAAAAAGTTCAAGAACGCTGTAGCATTGATAGCAGATACTTTAATTAGTAGTCCTGATAAAATCGTAATGAAGCCAATGTATTTAGGAAAACTGTCAGAGACCTTTAAAAAGATAACAGGGAATGATATAGACTATAAGAAAATATCAGAGAATGATGAAAATTATATGAATGAAAATAAAGAAGCGTTACAAGAAGCTGTAAAAGAAGCTGATGAATTTGTAACTCTTATTGGGTCTTCTGACAATCCTTTTATGTCTAGACTACAAGGTAAAGATGCCAAAGGTTTAGCTCAAGTTTGGGTAAACTTTAATAACTTTATGACAACTTTCTTAAAACAAGAATTTGATACATCAGTTATTGGTCTACAAGCTTTAGCTCAAAATTCTTTTGGTTATGGCGATAGTAAGTTTACAAGAGCTGAAGGTGCAAAATTACTGGCTGCTGTTACCACCAGAATGACTGCGTATTCGTTAGGAATTAAAGTAGCTGGAGAATTAATGTTAGAGTTATTAGATGTTAAAAATGAAGATGATGAAGAAAAAGATATGGAACAACAAGTTGGGCAGGCTTTAGCAACTACTTTTACATCTCTTCTTTTAGGTAGAAATTTTGGTAACGCTTTTAAAACAATACAAAATTACAATATAGAGCTGTTAAACGCAGAGTTTGGTGATGCTTTGCGTGATGGTGAGTACGATCAATATAGAGATGCAATTCAATATAACATCATACCTTTAGTAAAAACAGGACAAGATTATAAGTCTGGCAGAGGTTTAGATGCAGGTAAAATTGCTCCTAACTTTTTAGGGCCATATTCTCCACCAGTAAAAACTTTAGCATTTGCTACTAGAAAATTAACAGAGCCAGATAGAAAAACAAGTGAAGCAAGAGAAAGACAAGTAAGAGAAAGAGAACAAAGGATTCCAATAGAAATTTTAGGTAATACAGGTTTTGTTCCTTTGTATAGAGATGTAAGAAAAGTCTTGTTGGCTGATATATATAAAGGCTTAAGAAACGAAAAGAAAAGCGGTTTATCTAGAGAGGAGCTTGAGAAACTCAAGATAGAAAACCCAAGAAAGTATAAAGATGTAATGTATCAAAAGAAATTAGAAAGATATGAAAGGGCATATAAAAATTTTATTGATTACAAGAGAAGCCCTAGAACATGGAGAGACGCAAACCCTAATAAAAAACCACCTCGTAGACCGAAAAGACCTAGAAGATGATGTTTGATGAGGATAAATGTATGAATAACTCGTATCTTCTTTTGACAGGTAGAAAAAGATTAGAAGATTTTTTTAATGAAGATGAGGTGTACTTTATATATAATCCAGATCAACCAATACTAAATGGTAATGATCCAGTCTATGACACATTAATTGATTATTATATTTATACCGAAGAATACGAAAAGTGTCAGGAACTCTTAGACCTAAAACAATTATCTGAAATAGTTTTTTTAAATTAACTTAATAAGATCCCAGCTTAATATATCTCTGTTTCTTTCAAACTGAGACAAAGAAAAAAACAAATCACGAGTTTCTAATTCAACAGATTCTTTGCTTCCATCTCTTAAGGTGTATTTGATTAAATACTTTTTCATTAGAAATAATGAGTTAGTCGTGCCACCTGCCCAGTTAGTTTACTATGTATAAACCCCTCGCAGGCTAATGGAGCTCCAGTAAATCCTTTGCGTGAGTGCCAGCTATCTGAAGACGAAGGCGATCTCATATATTCTACAGTAACTCCTATGTAATCTTTTCCGTCTAACCACTTGTGTTTTACTTTATGATGTATGTGGTGTAAATACCAATAACGATGTGTTGTTGATGCCCAATCTACTGGATTCTCTTGAGCCATAAGCAAAGGTAGGTTAACCATTTTCGCTCCGTCCCCGTGTTCTAACCCTAACAAGTTTGTTCCATATTTATAATACTTTCTATGAGATACGCTGATATCAAAGAAAACGTCTTTTGCTTTTCTGAACCAGCTTTTAAGAGTATGTGCTAGATGATATCCTGACTGATAGTCATGATTGCTCATACTGTGCAAAACATCTACAGGGGCAACTTTGCGTAACATTTCAACGCATTTAACATAAAGTTGCAAAGCTACTTCATAATGCTCCCACCACTTACCATCTGTATCCTGATATGTACCTTTAGTTGTAGTAGAATATACGTTGTCTATATGTAATACATCGTTGCCTATGCAAAATAAAACCCTATCAATATCAAACCCCTTTGACTTCTCTATAAGGCCGCTAACCCCCTCTAAAACCCTTGAGACGGCTATTTCAGTATTATACTCTTGCTTTGTTTCTTTTTCATTAGCATATTTACCTATGTGTATATCAGCAGGGTTTACAACTAAAAGATGGCCTGACTTTCTTTCTTTTATTTTTTTTCGGAGTGGCTTATAATCAGGTGCGTAGTTAGCTATAAATGAATTTACTTTTCCAAAAATTTGCTGCTCATCTAACTCTAAGTTTTCTTTTGTAACAATAGAAAATCTGTAGTCCCCGCTTCCGCTTTGCCAATGCTTTACGCTTACAACGTCTTTTTTATCTATACCTCTTTCTTCAAGATGTATATCAAGTGCGGTGTTATTGTTTATATTGTCTAAGTTTTTTGCTCTTCTTTGTAAGATAAAATCTACTTCGTCAGGAGATAACCTGATACGCTTGCCGTATTTGTTTTCCTTATCAGATTTCATCAGAAAGAGATTGAATTAAATCAGCTAATATTTTAATTAACTCTTGTGCGTTTTTCTTTGCAGCCTCATGATCTCTCTCCATTAAGTCCTCGTATAAGTTATCACCAAAAGTATGTATACTGTCAGATACATATTTAATGTGTGCGATAGTTGAAGCGTCTTCTGGTGCTACTCTGGGCATTTATACTTGGTTTTTCCAAATATAAACAAAAAAATGACTTATCCTAATTATTCAGAAGTTTTTATATAACAATCTAATAACATTAAATCTAAATATTCATCCATGTCAATTAATTGTACGTCTGTTAAGGTAGTGTATCCCTTTTTTTTGCGTATCATTTCAATCACAAAAGTAATTGGCTCTCCAATAGTATGAACAATACAGCCTCCTAAAACTGTAGAGCGTAATTTTGTTTCGTCTATTAGTTGTATATTTTTTTCAATAAAGGTAGCTATCTTCAATGCTGTATATAAATTCATTTCAGAAAGGTTGTCCATGAAGTAATCTTCAACGTCATAACCTTTAGCCTCTATATATTTCTGTCTGTATTCCGTGTTCTTCAAGTTCTTTTATTCTAAATTTTTGTAAAGCTGAGAGCTTACCTTTTGGTTTTTTAATTTCTGAAAACAAAACTTTAGACCCGTGAGGTATTGCAATTAGATCTGGAATTCCGTTTTTATTTGTTACTGTTAGTTTAATAACATAGTAACCTTGGCTCTCTAACTGAGCTATGCGTTTATTCTGTATCTGCTGCTCAGTCATACTACAAATCTAATAAATCTCTTTTAAAATGTGAAAGGGTGTAATCCTTCTTTTTAACAACAGCTTTGTAGATATCTTTTTCAATTCCATCTTGACTGAAAATCCAAAATATATTATTGGTCTCTCTATTTTTTGTTGTCATTCTATCTCTACTTTGCCAATAAGATGTAGCACTAAAATCAATATTATAATAGACTAAACTTGTTGCCTGTCTCAAACTAATTCCCTCTCTTCCTGAAACAATTTGTAAAGCAATACATTTATCTGTCGTCTTAAACTCTTGTAAATCGTTGGTAATCTTGTCGTTAAATATTTCTTTCAATGCTTTGTATTCTTGAGTAAACTTATAAAAGATAGCTATTTTTTCATTTTTAAAATAATTGTGTATAAATTTTGCTTTGCTGTAATCTAAAGTAATGGAGTTACCACTTTCAAACTTAACTGTACCAGAACACATTTGATGAACTTTAGTCATAAGTTTAGCTGGAGTATCAGCCAGCAACAATTCCTCTTTACCCTCAATAACTCTGTCTTTTTTTACTCTACTTATCAACGATTTGGTTTTTTCCTCTAATTCTACATAAAGTATTTTTTCGTTAGTTTCTGTTTTAAAACCTGCCATCTTTTGCGTATAATTAATTTTATAAGGAGCAACATCGTCTATGATAGACTGTAAACCTTTTGAGTAATCATTAATAAATAAACTATTTATTTTACGCTGTGTGACATTAACATATACTCTGGCAAAAGCATAAAAGTTTTTAAATTTTTTGAAAGGGCTACCTTGTATCCCATAGAGCTGATGAAACATTTGACTGTAAGACTCTGGAGTAGGAGTACCGCTCAATAAAATAACAAGTGGTGCGGATCTTGTAAGTATCTCTTTGACTTGTCGTGCTCTTTTGTTTGGCTTAGGAAACGCACCAAGAGTATGAGCTTCATCGCAAACAACTACATCCCAACCCGTTTGTTTTATCTTGTGTATAGATTCGTAATTTATTACAGTAATATTATACTCAGGATTTAACAAGTCATAATCTTCTTGAATACTAGAGATAGCTTTCTTTTTTGTAAGGAACAAAAGATTAGAACAAGGCGTTCTGTTTGCAATTCCTAAACTTGTAAGGGTCTTGCCTGTTCTAACTTCCATAGCTAAGTATACAAAGCCGTGAGCAAATAAAATGCCTAACGCTTTATTTATAATATCTACTTGATAGTCTCTAAACTTAATCATTCTTTTCAAAAATAAAATATCTTCCGCCTAAGTCTTTACCCTCTTGAGCCTCAACCTTGTAATAAAACAAACAAAAGGCTTTTATCCATTGATAAAATTTAATTCTTGAGACTGTAAATCTAGACTTGGGTGCAAAGTCAGGGTTGTCTTCAATAAAATCTGTATAAAGATCAGGTTTATATATTCTAGTGTTTGGTTTTAATTTATCATTTATAGATCCGCTTCCAATGAGTCCGCACCACTCTATAAATACATGGTCTGTCTCTGCTATAAGAAGCCTTACTTTTAGATTAACAAACTGACTTTTCAATAATCCATGCTCAAGATACATTTGTAAATTTTTAATCATATAATTATCAAACTGACACCATTCGTTATCATCCCATTCTCCAAACATTAATTTACCAAACTCAACTAAAGGAGTAAAGTCTTTGGTATAATACTGAGCCAACTCTAATTCCCACTTTCTTCTTTCAAACGATGAGCCCTTACCTTTTATAGCATAGTTAGTTGTCAAAGCCACCTTTGGAGATTTTGCAAATGGTATTTTTATTGCGTCTTTGTTTTTCTTTTCTAAAGTCAATCCTTCAGTTATAACGCTAAATAATCTTTCAAAGTCAAAGGATTTTTTTACATCATCAAAGCAAAGTATTTGTGTATCAGCAGAAACTAACTGATAAGCAAACGATCTTTCAAAAGTAAAACTCTTACCATCTATGGTAACATTCTTTTTCATTTTAGATATACCATTCATAAACAAACCCTTACCCGTACCACCTTCAGGGTTGTCTGATATAACCTCATCATTTAATATAACTGCGGGACAATAGGATAAATTTTTCCAGCCGTGTAACAAATAACCAATGGTAGATTCCATTGAGTCAATTCTACTCTTATCTTCTCCACATATATTAGATATAAAAGTTTTATAATCACATTCGCCAACTTTACATAAGGTAAAATTTCTATCAATAACATGATCTCTCCAAACATATCCACCTAAATCTAAATAATCTATAAGCACAATTTCGCTTTTGTTTATTTTAACTGCACAATTCATGTAATATAAATAAGCTGTGTCTTTTGTGTCGGCAATAAAAAATACATTTATTGAAGAAAGCAATGTCAAAAATTCTTCTCTAAAATATCTAGTGTGTTCAGCAAAGTAATTGTAAACAGAGAGGTCGTCAACAGATAATAAATAAGTTAAAACAAAATCTTTTATTTCTTTTTCTGTCGTGTGGTCTATTAAATTATTAGTTACCCTAACAAAAACATAACTCTTACTTCCTTCAGGATTAAACTTATAAAACCCATTGTCTTCTAAAAAGTTTTTGAATAAGATGTGTACTATTTTTATTACTCCCTTTTCGTTCTTAGTCCAAAACTTATAATTAGACTGCTCTTCCTCTAGACGAACTATAACATTATCAATATCTCCGACATCAATATTTTCGTCTTCTAACTGACATCGGATTTCTTTTTTTGATACACCTCTTCTTAGTTGTTGTTTTACTTGATTAACTTTATCCTCATCTTCATAGTATTTTGTTCCAAAGTTTTGTACCTGTGCATAAGCTGAGTCTATTGTTCTTTTAATTTCTTGTGAAGAAAAATCTTTACTGTCAAAGTTACTCATGACATACTCTGCTAAATTTTTTGGCACTCCAAAATCATTAAAAGCCGCAGCTAGTATATATACATTATTATTTCTCTCTCCATCTCTTAAGCCGTACTTACCTTCCCACCACTTTAAAAGTATTTCAACTATTTTGTTTTCATCAGTTACAGGAATGGTTGGCTTGTCTTTGTATTTGTTGAATTCTACAAAATCTGGTGCGTCTATCTTATCCCAAAGACTAGATGTAAAGTTTATAAAAATTAATGGATCGTAACTCTCATAACAAACCCTTGATACATTTTTAGACGTAGTATCAAAATAATCAGAATTAAAATGTTTATTAAGAGAATTAAAATAATTTTTATGGTTGTCTAGATCTTCAGGTATTTTAACTAATGCCTTTAAACCTTTACCGCTAGGCGAAATAAAAACTGCAAATATATATTTGTCTTTAGCTAATTTTTCTTTTTCTTCAAGTAACTCTTTATTTGATTTGTACCCATCAAAATCTAGACATATCAAGCCACTATGCTGAGTGAGGGATGAGTCATTACGCTTTGTAAATTTTCCGCTAAAACAAATAGCAGGTAATAGTTTTTTTAATTCGTTTCTTTTTTCTTTATCTCTTTCAGACCTTATCTTCTTAACAATATCTTTAGAATTACCCTGCTCTATTCTTGTTAAAACTACCTCTACGTTTCTGTAAAAAGGTTGCGATGTGTTTTTAATGTCTTTAAATATAGTTATCTCCATTTCTTTTGTTGAAAAAAAGGCACTATAAAGGCTTAACATTTAAAATTTATGAAACGCAAATTAAGATTTAATATGGTTAATAAAATTATTCGCCCGTTGTGGGCTACCCTTATAGTGCCTAACAATTATTAGAACGGCAAGTCCTCTTCTTTTGTAGCCTGCTCTTTCTTTGGCTCTGGCTTCCATGTGTCAACAGCAACATAATGAGTCTTGCCATACTCATCAGCTTGCTGTTTCTTCTGAACATTTAGCTTAATATATTTCTTTCCACTATACTCAAAAATGTGTTCAGCAGGAAGATCAGTTAAACATAAACTGCAAGAAACTAGGTTGCCGTCAAACTTTTCAGTCCCGCTACCTACATAAATTTTTTTATCCATATTATTTTATTTAATTAATTGTTCCAAAAAATAGTAGTTGGAACTTCTACTGTTTTATAATGTTTCGTGTATAATAATTTGATTTATATCTTCTACTGCGTTTTCAGAAAAGAAAGTATTATAAATAAAGACTGCGTCTTCTACTTTTTCTTTACCTTTTTCTAAAAACTCATCAGTTGGCGTAAATATACCTAATTGATATGTTGTTTTATCAACTACATAAAACTCTAGTGGTAAACCAAACAACTCTTGATAGATATACGCTTGACTATCATAGTTGTATTTTCTAGCACTATACTTAAATTTATTTATATCTGAGGTTGTCTTCAGATCTATAAGTTTGTCTTGACAAACAATATCAGCTTTACCCTTCCAATCAAGACCCATAATATTTTTTATCATAGGGACTTCATACTCATTTGTTTTGTCATATATAGTTTCGTACATCTCTACATTTAATTTCATTGCGTCTACAACATCTAATATATTATGTGCCTCCTGTGTTAGCAGAGCCATCTTATTATGTTCTGCATAATATTCTTTGTATGCTTTTGTATTTCGGCTAGATACGTCTAGTAATGTATAACTATCTAGCTTTTCTTTTTCTAACATAGCTGTATGAAAAAACCTTCCTTCTAGCATTGCTTTGGTTTCTTCTTGAGGTTGCCTAAATTTTCTAGGATCATTCAGCAGATGTCTTATATCAGAATTAGATAGCCATTGTCTTCCAAAATCTCCATAATAATATTTGTCCTCTTTTAATTTTTTAAGGTCTAAAGTTAATTTTGATTCTACCATTACTTAAGATGTTTTGACAATTCCTTTTTGACTGTGGCTTTTATAGTATACTTTTGTTCTAAGTTTTTTACTAACTTGTCTAAGCCAAGAGCTTTATTATCAGCTAGATAGCTTAATACTTTACCCCAATTTTCATCATCAACTACTAACTCTAATCTAGTAGGTGTTGTGGGTTTTTTCTTTTCATTTAAGATGGCATTTGAAACTTCGTCCGCAGACGCAACAGCCGTATCCAACCCGATTCCAAAATTACCTAATGCTCTACCCCACGCTGAGGTTTCGCAATTCTCTACATATGATGTTTTGTTTATAAACGAAGATCCACTTCTTTCTTTTGCCGTACCCGAAGCAATCAATCTACCCTCTTCGTTAAGAATTATGGCTTTCATTGTTATGGTATCTTCTGTAATTTCTATGATCTCAGTATCCAAAGTAAACTCGGGATATACTTCTCTAAAGAACTTGAGTCTTGTATTAACTTCAACATATTCTTTACCTTTTATATTAACTGTTTTTAATTTTGTCATGATTTTTTAGTTTAATTAGTTTTTGTGTATAATAAGAATATCTTTTCATAACAAACTCCCGTTTTGTTTTTAAGTTTTTGATAAACTTATCGTTTTTTCTTGAATTAACTTCTTCCTGCATTTTTTGTTGTATCATTTTTAGTTTTCTAACACAGTTAGATATTGCAAGAATAATACAACCTGCCTCCCACCCATTATTGTAGAACATATTATATTCATCGCTAGATATTTCTTGAAAGTAATCTCCGTTTCTTGAACAATTAAGTATTTCTGTTTTACTTGGAAACTTACTTATCTTAACGCCTACGTTTATATAGCTCACATTATCATGTCTTACTATTTTCATAGCGTCATCATTCATAGCTTGTTTATATATATCTATTATGTTATACATTTTTTATTTGATTAATAACGTCAGCATAGTCTTGATCGTTGTCAACAGATTCTTTAGCTTTATTATAACCATGTATAATTGTGGAATGAGTAACAATATGCCCGTTGTCTTCCATAAATTTTTGTATATATGAAATTCTTATTGGTCTTTCTCTAGACAAAAAGTAAAGCATTTGTCTTGCGTCTACTATTTCTCTTTTTTTTGTTTTACTAAACATTTCATCTAGAGTAAGATGAAACCTATCAGCTATTGCCGTAGCATATTTATCAAATATTTCTCTTTTCATTTTCTTTTTTTAATTGATTAATTTTTTCTATTGTTTCTTTTGCCTTCTTATAACTCATTCCTTTTTTCATTAGATCGTCAATGTGAAGAAAGTTTATTTCCTTTTGCAAATGATGTATTGCTTTCTCTATATCCTCTATATGCTTGGCTAGTTGAGTCATACCTTCCTCTCCTTTTTTTCCAGCTCTTAATAAATAAGTAACTGCGTTACCCACATTGAATGAACAGGAAAATCCGTATATAACCTCTATGGCTTCATACTCATTTTTTCCTATATAGTAGTTAGGAGTTTTTCTTATTTCTTTCATATCTATTTATATATTCTTCTGTTAGTTGTTTATTTAATTTATACTTGCTCATATCATTTTTGATAATTACCCTTTGAGGTATAGGCAAAGCGTATTTACAGGCAGATACAAATCTACCTTTTATTTCTATTTTATCGCACTCTTTGAAATAATTATTCATTTCAATAGTGTCTAATCTATTTGCTTTATTGTAGTTTCTTAGATGTTGTTCAGATCTAAGTTTATCAACTAGATATTGTGATAGTCTTTTCATTTAATTTAATTTATAAGGGGAAAGCTAATAGTATTAACTGTTACGGCAAAATCGCCTTTTTAACTCCCCCCTTAATATAAAGGGCAAACATTTAATATATGGGCTGTACCCGTTAATTAATGGGATTATTCCCTCCCTTTATAACTGTTTATTATAATTTTTTTTAAGATGTCTTGATTCAACCTTTGCAACCATTGTATAAATCTTTTGTTAGGTTTCTCTTTCATCTTTTCTTTTAAGATCATGTCGTGTATTTCTTTCATCTTCTGAATGCTCTTCTTTCATCTTCCATTGCTTCATCTCTATCGTATCTTACTAATTCTCCGTAATCATAATTTGTCATAGTATCGCAATACTCTCCGCAATCAGAACAAATGTATTGATTATTCCAATCTTCTATAATTTCTACCTCTTCAAAGGTGTCTCCACAACATCTGCTTACAAGATATACTTCCATTACCAATTAAAATTTATTGGGGTGTCTTTTAACTGCTTTCTTTCTTTTCTTTGTCTTGTTTTGAGGTTTTTTTCCCTCATCTTATTGTACTCATTCTTTACATACTCGCTCCAACTGTTGTAATCTAAAACTCTGTACTTGTAATTGCTTAAAAATTTTCTGTATTCTTTATCCATTTTTACATTATTAAGTTAATAAATAAGGTTGGGCAGGTGTGGTACTATATCGTCTCAATCGTGCACTATCTTTAAAGCTGTAATTGTACTTAGATATTTTGCTTTATCCTGCCGTTTGTAGATTTTATAAATTCCAACTCGGGAACTCACTACGTTACCACCCAAACCTTTTTTAGGAAGAAAGAAACCCGCCATACAGTTTCTTATTACGTTGTTGATCTCGCCTAACATTAACTTCCATACACACTAACAAGTTTTTGTTAATACGCTTTTGGATTTCTTGTTTGCTAATTCGTTATATCTGTTTAGTAATAACTGATTAGAAACAAAATCCATTTCAATAAAAGATTTCTGATCAAAAAGCTGACGCTTTAAATGATTATACTCTCTTTCTTCTTGAGCCGTTAGTTTATCCATTTTAAATTTAGTTTAATTAGAGTGTAATATTACAACAATTTTTGATTAAATCAAAGTTTTGTTGAAAAAAAATCTTGAAGATCATCTTCCGATCTAATAACCATTACTAATAATGCTTGTTCTTTATGCTCTCCGTCTATATATTGTTTATTGGTGTAGGTAATTAAATCTCCCGTTTTCAAATCATAATCATTATAATCTAACTTTTCTTGTGTAAAGAAGTAGGACACGGGATACATGCCTATATTAAATCGCATTTTGTCTTCCTTTGTAAATGCTTTAATAGAATTGTAAGTTTCATTTTGATAGATATAAGTATTTTCTATATTATCAACTTCTCTCTCGTACTCGTAGCTCCACAATTTAGACATATGATTATTATATTCATCAGAATTAAGTTCAAAATAACTTCTGTTGTCTATAAAATATCCTAATTCTTTAAACTTGTATTCTTCATACAACTGAGTAACTTCCCATAAATTATTTAAAAGATTCATAGAGACTATATCATTTAAAGTATACAATTCATTTGTCATCATAGGAGAAACAACTACACTATCGTTGTCATTAATTTCTTTCACTTTAACAGTAACTCTCATATCGCTCCCGTGATCGTCATACCAAATCTCAGAACAACTATCGTAATGAATTATATAACCCGATATATTTGATTTTCTTAATTTGATAAAAGCATTTTTTATAAATACTTCGTTACTATCCCAATCATCAATAGGTATATTTACTAACGCTTTTACATTTACTTTTGCTATTGTAAAAACATAATCATTTAAATTATCTTGAATATCCTTAATTGGATTCTCTTTTGATTCTATAATTTGCATACTGTTTCTTACTAATATTATTTTATTAGTAAAGTTATCCGTGCTTAACTCAGAAGATATAATAAACTTTTTCATGCTTTTCTTACAAAGATACTATTTATTTTTACGCCCATAATCAGTATCCATTGTCTCCCAATACCATGAAGTATATCCAGACGGATCGTTCCTTAGATCGTGGAGTATAACTTCAAAATTATGCAAGTAGTAACTTGCGGGAACGCTATCTATTCTCCCGTTCCAAACGTCCTCGTGCATATCTAATTGAAAACCCTCAAATTCATTTATAAAACTTACAACGTATGCGTTGCTTGAATATTTTTGTTCAAATCTTTCTAATTGAATTCCAGCTAATATTCCAAAGCCAAAAGCTAATGTGCTTATATATAATTTTATCATTTTTTTATTTATTTAATTGATTAATAATTTCTTTTTGTTTGTCTTTTGGTAATTTATCAAATTGTATTACTTCCTCGTTACCATAACAATTTTCAACTGCTTCTTCTTTATCTCCATACAATATAATCTCTCCGCTTTCATTAAATCTTACCAAACTATTGTTTGCCCTATCATATATTACATAATCTGAAATTCTGTTATCGTCTATATAATAGCATTCTGTTGTATCTTTCAGAATTTGGATCATATCTAGTTCGTGTTTGCTATGCAACAACTGATCTACGAGCCATCTTACCTCGCAATATGGAGAAGAACAATCTGTTCTTATCCATTCTATATAATTGTCTATTAAATCTTCTCTATCGTCTTTTGTCATTTCTCTCCATAATGGAATTGGTGTTTTAAATTTTTTCATATCTATTTAGTTTTAATTGTTTTATCGTATTTTTTTAATAGTTCCCAAATTTCATCAATTTGTTTTTCGTTATACCATTCAATTAATACATTAAACAGTTTATCATAATTTGTTTTCATATTTATTTAATTTTAATGTTATAATATTCTCCCATCGGACTATCGTGGTGGCTAATCTTTACCTCATACTCTCCCTCTTTTTCTTTTTTAATATAATAAGTTAATTCACATTCAGGAGCAATCTCTCTAAATATATCTTCTCCTTTTTTTAATTCAAACTCTTTATATCCAGTTCTATTTCTCCACCCCATATTTTTTCCCTCAACATAAATTGTCTTGCCTATATGTTTTTTAAATTCTTCATTTAAATCTTCTTTAAAAAACTCCCAATGGTTTTCTCCTATATAATAATCATTAAGAAAATGATCTTCAATTTCTTTATCAGTAACATCAGACGGTTTTCTGTCTTCGTCCCATAATATACTAACAAGAAACTCTTGTTTATCTCTTTGAAAGTAATCTATTTCTTTGTGTATATATTCAGAAACATCAAAATATGTTTCCCATTTTGTTGTAGTCGTCATCATAGTTATTATTTTTTTCTATTGTGTGTATTATTCTTTCTGTTTTAATATCATCATAACCTTTATCTATCCATTTTAAAACTTCGGCTTGGGCTTCAAGTAAAGAATTAAAATAATTTGGTGTTCCTCCTACCCAAACTATATATTTATTCGTCTCCATAGTTTTTGTTATTTATGTTTAACAATTCAACTATTAATCTTTTTGCTTCAGACAAAGGAAATTCTATTTCTGTTGCCTCTCCTATTTGATAACATTCGTCCATTAAAAATTGATCAGATGTTCCGTTAATTTTAATGTCTTCAGCCATTCTCTTTCTTAATACTTTTAGCCAACTACTTTCGTCTATAAAATATGTTGCCCTTTTACTTAACTGGGGCTGATATTTAATTATACTTATTTTCGCTTTATTATTTATTTCATTAAATTTTATTTCCATTTGCTTTTATTTGTTTAGTTAGTATTGTCTTCTACTGCGAAAAGCTGAGGGCTATTTCAACCTCAGCTAATCACAGAAACACAACAAATAAATTATCGGTGCAAGTCCCTAATCTCCCAAATTTCAGTAGTTCCGTATTTTCTCTCAACTCTTTCAAGTTGTCTTTTTGCGTGTAGATATTCAGTCCAAGATATTGGAAAGTAAAAAACTTCTTCTTTAATTTTTTGTTCTTGTATTTTTACAACTTTTTTCCAAAAGTTAATATTGTGTTCTAGTGTGTCTAATTCATTTCTCTGTTTCATATAATTTAATTTTTATTTATATAATCTTTATACATTAGCTTTACTTCCTCTTTGATTTCTTTGACAGAAACCTTATTGTTTAGTAGTCTGAAAATTAAGTCTTCTATCCAATCTTCATAGCTATTGCCTAACCATAGCTTTACTTCTTTTCTTTTTATCTTCATAGCCAAGATTTTTTGTGTCCGTTTTTATGATAGAATTCTTTATATTCTTGCTTAAATAATTTTATTGCGTCTCTCTTAGAGTAGTATAAATATCTTAGCATTTTATACTCTCCGCCCAAAACGTCCTCTATCACTAAATATCCGTTTTTATCTCTATATATATTCATTTTGTGTTTAATTTAATTAGTAAAATTTGTTCAAATATAGTCAATTATTTTTAATTGTGAAAGTTTTTTTACATTTCTCCGTAATTAAACTCATCAATTTCATAATCATCTATTAAAATTTCTAAATCCCTTTCAGTATATTTTTCAAATTCAGGAAATGCGTTTTTATTTCCTCTAAAAGCAAGATAAGTCCCGCCACCCATTCCGTCATTCCATATTGAAATGTCATTAATGTTTGTTTTACATTCATAGCCGTGTCCCCGTCTAGTCTCAAAGTATCTAACGCTAGTAACTTCTAGATTTTTGAATGCTCTCCAATATTCTGTGCCTTCAATTTTCTTTAATCTTTTTTTCATATCTATTTTCATTTTAATTTAATTTAGTTAGTAATTGACGGGGCAAATTTGCCCCGTTTCGTCCTTTTGGACTCATCAGAATTACCTTACGTTGTATCTATGGCTAATAAACGGACTTAAAGTTTTTAATTTTTCGTTTATTTCCTTATTAAGTTTATTTATTAGTTCTTTGTCTTTTTGCTGATAAAATTTAATAAGTTTTTCGTTGCCGATCGGATCTTTTTGAAGTTCAAATATTAGTTTTCTTAGTTCAATTATGTTCATATTATTGGAATTTAAAGGTTCTTACTATTTTTGTTTGTCTGTCGGGACTTATAGATGTTAAGCGGGTTATGTTGTACCCTCTACATGTATATGATTTTTGAGCCGTTTCTGTACCGCCTAAACGTCTAAACCATTTGAGTGTATCATCTCCCGTTATTAGTTTATATGCTTTTTCCGTCAGTTCTTCCGTGTCTACTTCTTTTGTCAAATAAGTAGTTTTTGTATCTGGATTTTTTTCTAGTTCCGTTCTAGTCATTATTATTTTCATTTGTTTGTTTTATTTGGTTTAAATTCTCCGTCCATTATTTTTCCATTTTGATAGACTATCCCTCCGTATTTTTTTCTAGTATCTGTAAATGACTCAAATAAATGAGAAATTCGGCTGGTATTAAAAGAAGTCTGTTTGTCTCCCTTAACACATATTGCGTCCATCATTACAAGATAAAGACGTTTGTTTGTTGCGTCTTCTAATCCTTCAACTTTTGCCTCTATATTGTAAAAATGTTCCTTTCCTTTTCTTACAACTCTCATAAGATAGACAGGATTACCCGCATAACCTACCAATTCAATATGGACATAGTATTGTCTGCCCTCCATATATATCAACGCTGAATTTATTAAACTCTTCTGCATTCCATAAGAGTCAACATAAGTATTTTTTTGTGTGTTCATATTATTTTTTATTTAGGTTTTTTAATTTATAAACTCCGTCCTTGATCTTTTGTCTAGTTTCTGCAATTCCCTCACCTAAAAACATATTTCTATATTTTCCCGTAGTTACTGAATAATCCCAGTAAAATTCATCTAAATACGTTTTTTGTGTTTTGTAGTTTTTTACGGCAATAATGCTCTTATAACTTTGAAAAATTTCTTTATCTTTTTCTGTTATTAGAAATTGATTTGCGATAGGGTTTCCGTTGTTGCTGATAAAATTTTTTACTTTCATTTGATTAAATTTAGTTAGTAGTTTGTTTAATTATTGTTCAAATGTAATACAATTATTTAAACTGTGCAACATAACTGCACACTTTTTTTATAGTTTTGTTTTAATGTGTTGAGTTTCAATAAGTTACAGCCCTAAATTTTTTTACATTTCCCCGTGTTTTGTTTGCTTTTTGTGTAGTTCGTACGGGCATAAATGCGGAACGCTTACCCTTTAAACGTACCGCAAACGGGGGAACGGGGGACGAAAAGCCCACCGCAAAGGACAAAACAAAGGACGGAGGACGGGAACGGGACGCAGGGCGGGACGCAGGCAACCCAGCCCAGCCCAGCCAAAACAAAAAGCCAAAAAAAACGGAACAACTGCACAAAAACAACAACCCCCCCACCAAAAAAAAATCGGTTTCGGTTTGCGTGGCGTGTGCGTGAGACGGTGTATTATCCTCAACCTCTGAATATCTAATATATTTTTATTATCTTTACAAAAAAAACAAATGATGAACTGTGGCTGTGGTATGAATCCGTGTAAGACGTATGGTTCTAAAAACAAAAATAATATGGAAAGAGATAATAGTATGGGTAATTACGTTGAAGGCCTTTATGTAAAAAATGGTAGACTAATAAATGATCGTTTTGATGGAGAGACTGGTATAGCTCAAGCAGCACGATACAGAAAGCAAATGGAAAAGCAATACAAGATTGATAGTATAGCAGATGGAATAGAAAGAGCAAAACTTCGTATGGATGGAGATAGTATGTACGAAAGTTTTTAGAAGATCCCGTTTAGTTTGATTAGTAGTGAAAAGGAGAAGACGATAAGTTTTCTCTTTTTTTTTGTATATGACAGACTAATGACAACTAAAGACAAAGATATGGCAGAGTTTTGGCAGAGTTTATTATTTATATAACTTTTTCTATCTTATTGTTTCTCAGCTATTTATATTTTTATTACTTTTTTATGGCAGACTTTTAGTAGTCAAAATAAAATAGAATAAAAAAAAATATATATATAATTTTATAAAATACAAAAAACAAAAGCAAACTCTGTCTTTTGTCATATAATAATAATTGTTATATTTGTGTTCAATTAAATTTAATATACTGCTATGACATCACAAGGATACATCCCACGAGACCTTTCGTTTGACGAAGATGCTCGCCAAAAATTAATTCAAGGAATAACTTCAATATCTAAAGCTGTAAAGAGCACGCTTGGGCCTTTAGGGAAAACTGTGCTTATAGAATCTGCCGATCATTTAAAAGGGATTACTATAACTAAAGACGGAGTAACTGTAGCACAGTCTGTATTCTTGGATGATCCTATTGAGAACCTTGCTATACAAATGATGAAAGACGCAGCTAACAGAACTGCTAATACGGCTGGAGATGGAACGACAACAGCTATTGTATTAACAGAAGCATTAGTTAAAGCAGGTCAGGGTTACATTCAGAAAGACACAAATGTTACTGAGGTCATACGACATATAAATAAAATAACTCAAGATGTAATACAAGGACTAGAAAAACATTCTAAGAAAGTAAGTCAGGAGAGGTTGTTAGATGTTGCTTGTATATCTGCAAACAACGACAAAGAGATTGGAACTATAATTGCTGATGCCTATGAGAAGGTTGGGATCAACGGGATTGTTACTGTGGAGAACTCTATGACAGCCGAGACATATGCTGAGGTAACAAACGGAATCAAAGTTGGCAGAGGATATACATCTAATATGTTTATCAATAATCAAAAGAAAGACGAGTGTGTTCTTGAAGATGTAAAAGTATTAGTGTGTGATGCAGAGATAAGTAATGTATTGCAGATTGAGAATGTACTAAAACCAATTATACAAAGTAATGACAAACTATTAATTATAGCTCCGTGTGCAGGAAATGTAATTAATACACTAGCTGCAAACGTAGTTCGTAATGGATTAAAGTTTTGTAATATCATACCACCTAACTTTGGATACAAGTCTACAGAGCTGATGAGCGATATAGCTTTTGCTGTAGGTGCAAAGTTCTTTAGTGAAAAAACTGGTGATGATCTGAGTTTAATTAGAATGGAGGATCTAGGTCATGCAGATAAAATTGTTTCAGGTTTAGACAGCACAATAATATTTACTACAGATGACAAGCCAGAAGAAACCAAAAAAAGAATAGATGAGTTGAAAGTTCAGCAAAAAGGAATGACAGTAAAGCATGAGAGAGAGTTTGTGAATGAACGTATAGCAAGTCTAGCTGGAGCCATAGGCTGTATATATGTTGGAGGTAACTCTGATGTAGAACAAAAAGAAAAGTATGATAGGGTTGATGACTCTGTTTGTGCTGTCAGGTCAGCATTAGAAGAGGGTATACTATGTGGTGGAGGTACAGCTTTATTTAGACAATCTACTAAATTACTAAAAAAATCTGACATGGGAAGAGACGATAATGAAAACATGGCCAAGATAATTCTAGCTACTGCTCTTCAAGCTCCTATCAATCAGATATTAGATAATGCTAATAAAGAAAAACCAGAGATCATTAATGTTATATATGACAGAACATACAACTATGGATACGATGTTAAGAATGACAAGTATGGTGATATGTATAAGCTCGGTGTCATTGATCCTTTGAAAGTAACTAAGAACGCTCTGCTCAATGCAGTAAGTGTGGCTACAACTATACTTAGCACTAATGCTATAATAACTCACAAAAGACAAAACCAACCAGATGAAGAAAAGAAAGCTGAACTCTAAAAATCCAAAATTTGAGCCTGCGGCTCAAATTATAGAAACAGAGCCTCGTAGAGAACTTATTTGTGAAGTGCCTACAAGAACCATCAAAGGCAAGATTACATCGTCTTCACGAAAAGCAAAAATTTATGCTATATTTAAAGATTAAAATATGAAGCCAATAGGTAAGTATATAGTTATAGAAACTATAGAAGAACAATTAAAAACTAAATCAGGCTTGTTATTAACAGCTACAGATGCGAATGAGTTTAGATATAGAAAAGGTAAAGTTGTAAAACCAGGGACAGAAGTCAATGAAATCAAAGAACACGATATTATTTACTATGATAAGTCTGCTGGCTTTAGCTTGCTTCTCAATAATATTACTTATACTGTTATTACTGAGAGAGATATCGTTGTTGTTTTATAAACTCATTCATTTCTTTTATAGAGTTTCTATACACTTTCTGCATATATGTGGCATCAGATCTAAACAAAGGGTTTAGTCCTGGCGATTCTGCTATCTCTTCACCACTAAGTTTCTTGTATATTGTCGCAACGACTCGCTTTCCTTTATAGGAAAGCTCGTAAAGAGTAGTATATTTACCTGATTTCTTACGCCAAACTTTTATCCACCCATCTTTGAGCAGGTTGTCAAACCTATTTATATCCCAAGACATTAATTGTTCAAACTCTTTGAACTTAGTTTTGTTAAAATATTCTTCACTATATAAAAACAGAAGCATTTCTAACTCTGGCGTACTTAAATTGTGTTTGGCTTTCACCCAGAATCGCACCACCCTCCAATATTTCAGGTAGTTTTTGTCGGTATTAAACATTTAATTAAATTTATATCTTTGTAAAAATACAAAAAATGGAAATAGTAAAAGGATCACAGGAGTACATAGACTATATCAACGAATATATACTACCTGATTACCAAATAGAAGATTATATTCCTACTATTGATGAGGAAATAATTATAGATATGCTAGATAGTGGCGAATATATTACTTATGATGACGCATATGTAAGCGTTAGTATGAAAGAAAACGGATATACACTTGTAATACCAGAAAATTAATGAAATCACCCATAGATTTTAAAGATTTTGCTGCCAATCCTATAATTGGTGTATTATTTTTCTGTCTTATAGCTATAGGTTACTTATATATAGACAATAAAACTACACTTACCAACCAGATTAAGGCATTACAAGAAGAAGTTATAACTTTGCGTAGTGATTACAAAAAGTTAAACGATAAATTTATACAGACTCTACAGGAAATCAATGACTAGGTGTGTTTTAATATTATTGTTTTTAGTATCGTCTTGTTCTCAGCCAGAAACCCTACCTGATATGGACGATGCAACTAGCATAGACCTAGATAGTTTGGCTGATGCCACAATAAAACAGGTTCACAAAGAAAAAAAACAAAAAGTTTTGTTAGAACAAGACTTATGGAGAAAGAAGAGAGATATAAAAAAAATAGAAAAGAAGTATACTGACAGTATATATGAATTAAATAATTTAAAACTAATAAGCACAGATAGTATAGTATATGATTATAAGATTGTTGTTACCCAAGTAGTAGACTCTGTTAGAGTTAGCGTATCCGATTCTTTATGCAAAGTTTGTTTGGCTAAAAAAAAGAAAAAAGAAAATAGTTTAGTAAACAAAGCATTCAGATGGCTACAACAAAACATAGAATTATAATAAAAAATCTTTACTATCTTTGTTAAAATAAAATTACTACCATGGCAAAAAAAACCGACAGAGAAAAACTCAACAAGCTAGTTGAAAAAAGAAAAAAAGCTGCTGACAGAATAAAGAAGTTAAAGAGCAAAAAGAAAGCTCCTTTAAAAAAGCTCAGAACAAAAATTCAGGAGACTAGAAAGAAAAAGATTCAGAAAAAAATCAATAAGAATCCAAAAGCTATTGAAGATAGAAAAAAGGCTATGGAGAAAAAGAAAAGGCTTAAAATGATGGAAGATAAAAAGAAAATGAAGAAGCCTACTCTTAAAGATAAGAAAGCGGACAAACTGACTCCTTATCAAAAACGTAAGTTAATGTTGGAGGAAAAAATGAGGAAGGCAAAAAAGCCTGGTAAACCAAAGAAAAATGATCCAAGAGATGAGTTTTTCAACAAGGTAAAGAATGTTGGTAAAAGAATGTTGAAGGCTAGGTCTGATGCTAAAAAGAATTTTATGAACAGAAGAAATACTAAAAGATAATGGCAAAAAAAGGTAGAACAAAAAGTAAGGGAAACAAAATTTGTGCAGCAGGTATAGCTTGGGCTAAGAGAACATTTGATACTTATCCAAGTGCATATGCAAACATGGCTGCAAGTAAATATTGTAAAGACCCTAACTACGCAAAAAAATCAAAAAAATGATAGATAAAAATAAACTTAAAAAAATAGCTTCGGAATTAAAAAAAGCATCTGCTATGCATAAAGGCCAAGCAGCTAAGATAGATAAAATGTTAAAGTCAATGAAGAGCACTCCAAAGAAAAAGAAGTAATGGGGGCACTTAAGAATTGGGTTAAACAAGACTGGGTAAGAATCGGTGCTGATGGTAAAATAAAAGGCAAGTGCGGTACTTCTAAAGACAAAAAGAATCCAGATAGATGTTTACCCAGAGCAAAGGCTAATAGCTTATCTAGAAGACAAAGAGCAGCAACAGCTCGTAAAAAGAAAAAAGCTGGAGCTAGAGGAAAAACAGTAGTTAGTAATACAAGAGCAGCTAAAGTAAGATCATAATGGCAAGAGCAAAAGCAAAACCTATAAAAAGAAGTATAGGAAAAGGCGGTAACTACAGAAAGACAAAGTCAGGAGCTGGCATGACTAAAAAAGGAGTAGCTGCATATCGTAAGGCTAATCCAGGTAGTAAGTTAAAAACTGCTGTTACGGGTAAGGTAAAAGCTGGTAGTAAGTCTGCAAAAAGAAGAAAGTCTTATTGTGCTAGAAGTTTAGGGCAATTAAAAAGAAGTAGTGCTAAAACACGAAACAACCCAAACTCAAGAATACGTCAAGCGAGAAGACGTTGGAAATGCTAATTATATAATTATTATATTTGTAAAAAAATAACTAATGGCCTTAAAAACAAAAAGAAAAACTACAACTGTCAATAAAGACGGAAGTAAGACAGTCACTAAAAGAAGAAGAGACGGTTCTGTAAAAAAAGTTAAGGAGTTTAAGGCTGGCAAGAAAAAAGCATTTAAAACTACTAAGACTAAAAAAAGTGGAGCTACTAAAACTCGTGAGTATAAAAAAGGGGTAAAGGGTGCAACTATAACTAAAACTAAAGACGGAAAAACTACAACAACCACTCGTAAACAAAGAAAAAATGCAAGAAAAAGATCTGTAGTTAGAGGGCTTAAATCTGGAGCAAAAGCATTAGCAAAAGGAACAGGAGTAGGAATGGCAATAGCAGCAAATCCAATTCTTGCAGGTGCAGCAATGAAAACAGGAGCGTTAGCAGTAGCAGGAGGATTAGCAGCAGGAGTAGCTAGAGGAGTAAAAGATAAAGTTAAAAAGCTCAAAAACAAAATGAGAAATAGAAAAAAGAATCCTAATAGAAAAAGATTATAATGGCTAAAATGAATAAGAAAGACTATAATAGTATAGCTTTTAAAAATAAAGATATAGATAAATTTGGTTTGTTAAGTATTAAAGCAGGTATTGACAATAATCCAAATATAACTAAAGCTGATAGAATAGCGGGAGCTACCATGAATAAAAATAAAACAAATAAAAAAAATAAAAAATCTTAGTTATGCCAACAGTAAAATACAAATGCCCAGATAGTGGCAAAATGAAAAAGAAAACATTTCCATATAATGCAGTAGGTAAAGCACAAGCTGCTACTTTTGCTAAAACTATGGGAGGTACAAAGAAGGACAATCCAGGTTATGGAATGGAGAAGAAAATGAAGTCAAGTTATTAATTATAAAAACAAAAAAAATGAAACAAGGATACAACGCAAGACTAGATGAGTCTATGGGATCCAGAAATGGAAAAAAATCTCAGTCAATGAAAGACAGAAGAGACGAGTCAAAAGCAATGTCTAAGAAAATGTATGGTCACTCATACGGAGCAGATAAGTCTATGTCTTACAGACATATGTCTAACTGGAAAACTCACGATCACCTAAAGTAATGGCTGGTCGTACAAAAAAAGGTGACTTCCCTGAGATTAAAAAAGCAAATCAGGGTAAGTTTACCTCATGGGCTAAAAGAAATGGATTCAAGGATGCTTGTAGTGCTGCGTCAGCAGTAATGAAAGATACTGAAAAATATTCTGAGTCTGTGGTAAAAATGGCTAACTACGCTAATAACTTTGGGTGTAGGGCTAAAAGAAAGTAATTTAAATTAAATATTATGGCTAAAAAAACTAAAACAAAAAGTAAAAAGAAAGACTTGTTAAAGAAAGAACCTAAGGCTGTTCCTAATTTAACATATGAAGAAAAAGTTGCAATCAAAACATCTGGCGTTCCAGGTAAGGTTAAAAAAGAAAAAGAAAATAATAGAGCACCTGCACCTGTTGTTCAGTTTATTAGAGCTAGACCAAAGACTGCAATAAACGATAGAATAAGAAACAGATAAAAAAATGAAAGAAAAATTAATATCTTTGTATCATTATTTACAATGCAAATGGAATAGTGTTATGATCCTCTTAACAATAAACGTAGAGAGATGTCCAAACGAATCATGCACATGCAAAATGTAAATAGAAAGTCTAGAGGTCTAGGCGACACAATAGCAAAGGTTACAAAAGCTACAGGATTAGATAAGGTAGCAAATAGAATGGCAAAAGCAGCAGGCATGGATGACTGTGGTTGCGGACAAAGAAGAGATACTTTAAATAGAGTGTTTCCATATAAAAGATAATAAAAATGGCATATCAAAAAATACAAGTAAATACAGGTCTAGCACAACAAGTTTTTGCAGACGATGTTAATCATATACCTGCGGCAGCATTAGTTCAGTCATTGACAGGAACAAGCAAACAGGTTATATCAGGAGCTACAACTTCAGGTGGTACTTCAAATCTAACAGACACAGGGGTTGATTTTACTTCTACTGTTGCTCCATTACCAGTTCAAACAACTGCGGCTGGCGGAGATAAAGCGTTTAACTTAAGCACTCCAGCAAGTGCAACTATTACAGATATAGCTGCTGATGCTTTAGTATTGGGAACGGCTATATTCAATGCAGCAGGAGGAGGAGAAAATTATGTAGTTATTAGACCAAACCTTTTAGCTGATACAACTTATGATTTCAAAGCATTAGGAGTTGGGGAAGGAGACTTAGTTTACAACACAACTGCAAGCACGCAGGCACTTGTTACTGGTGTAAATGGTTCTGCACTAACTTTAGATACAGATATATTCGGAACATCAACAACATATGACGACAACTACAAAATATTTTTAGGTTCAGCAAGAGGTGCTAATGGATCTACTGTAATGCAATCAGCAGACTGTTGTTTGCTTTATGTTGGTAGTGATACTGCAAACGCTTCTATGGGAGATGCTACTCAATATGTAGATATCAGAGTTTTAACTTGTGCAAATAATGACGTAACTTTCAAGAACTTCAAAGTGGGTGAATATTTACCTGTTTTAGTAAAACAATTATTTTCAACTGGAACATCTTTATCGGCACAGAACAGTTGTCTAGCTATTTGGTAGTATGATTACAATATCAGAAGACACAAAATTTAGTTTAAGTCCTAAAAACTTTTTTACTATACTTGTGTTAGTATCGGGCTTTGTTGGTATGTACTATACTTTACAAGCAGATATACAAGAAGCAAAAGAATTGCCTAAACCCTCAGAGGTTCCAGTAGAACAAATGATTCAAATTCAAAAAGAGCTTACTTTTATAAAAACAGAAATGTTAGAAATGAAAGAAACTCTAAACAGATTAGACGATAGAATTTATAGTTTAAAAAAATAAATCATGAGAACAATAAACAAACTCATTGTTCATTGTTCCGCAACTCCTAGAAACAAAGACTTTTCAGCAGAAGATATAAGAGACTGGCATGTAAAAGGTAATGGATGGAGTGATATAGGATATCATTATGTTGTTAGACTAGACGGAACAATAGAGTATGGTAGAATGGTTGATAAGTTTGGGGCTCATGTAAGTGGTCACAATTATGATAGTTTAGGCATATGTTACATTGGTGGTATGGATAAAGACATGAAAAGTTGGGAAGACACCAGAACAGAAGAGCAAAAAGAATCACTTATAATTTTATTAAAGTCTTTAAAAAAATTTCATCCTGAGGCTATTGTATATGGTCATAATGATTTTTCTAAAAAGGCCTGTCCTAGTTTTAATGCTAAAAAAGAATATAGTAAGATATGAGTATATGGAATAAAGTTTTTGGAGCGGCAGGTATGGAGGTAGCCGATAAGGTAAGCGATGTAGTAGATAAGTTTGTAGAAACTCCAGACGAAAAAAAACAGTTTAAAAAAGAAATGCTACAAATATTTTCAGATAGTGTAGCGGAAGAACAAAAAAATATTACAGAGCGTTGGAAAAGCGACATGAGTTCAGATAATACGCTATCAAAATCTGTAAGGCCAGCAGTTTTAATTTTTTTAATATTTAGCACAATATTGCTTATTTTTATTGATTCAGGATTTATTACCTTTGTAGTTGATGATGAGTGGAAAGATTTGCTAAAAGTTTTGCTTGTTACAGTTGTAGCAGCATACTTTGGTGGACGCTCATATGAAAAAGGAACTAAAATCAAAAATAAGTAATGGCCAAAATATCTTCTTATCCCATACAAGACGTAATAGTTGGAACTGATAAAGTTATTGGTAGTGACGCCATAAATGCTATGGCAACTAAAAATTTTACTTTTGATGATATAGCAACTTTTTTAAATATTAACAATAAGATTGAACTTAATGCGTTAAGGTATAAGTATCAAAACTGGATTACAGGAACCACAAGAAATCCAGGAACTATATCATTTTCTACTTCTGACGCAGGAACACCAGCTTTTTCATCTATAACAACATTTATGTTGAGTAAGTTTATGTTAAATTCAAACATTGATGTCTCTTCATATTATTCCGTTCCTCTCATATCATCTGTAGTTTTAATATCACAATGTGATGATCCTTCAAACTTTGGAGTTTATAACTGGAATTCAGCAGTTCAAGACGGGGCTGAACCAGATTTTTTTGACATCGGTCTTACCTTCAGGGCAGGGGCTGGCACCTTGATAAAAAATAAAGATTATTTCATATCTTTGCTGACATATGGAGGGGCTACCTCAGGAGATAAAAATTATGTTTTTACTCAGCCGACAAATGCAAATCCTTGGGTAGTAACTCACAATTTAAATAAATATCCATCAGTAAGTGTTGTAAATAATGCAAACATAACTGTATATGGGGAAGTAGAATACGATTCTTTGAATCAAGTAACAATAACTTTTGCCGATCCTACTAATGGTCAGGCATTTTTTAACTAACTAAAAAAACAAAACATGAAAAAAATATTTTTAACATCAGTATTAAGTATGATGACAATTTTTGCATCTGCACAATTTATGGTAACAAGCATGATTAGTTCGCCAGCAGATGGAGAAGAGATGAGTTTAGATAACTTAACGGATAACATAGGAGTTATGTACTCTATGGATAAAATTAGTGTAGGAATAATGATGAACGGAGAAGAATATGATTTGGCTGCTAGATATTCTTTAGGAGATAAACTGTTTGCATATGGCTTAATTACAACTGAAGAAGAAAACGTATCTTTGGGGGTAGGTTATTCTCTTAATGTTTGGAATCAGCTTTACATAGAGCCGTCATACCTACTAGACTTAGAAAACGAAGATTACGAAGGAGAACTTAAATTAAGTTTAACCTATAAATTATAAATAAAAAAACAGAAACGCTATGGCAATTAATTTTTTACAAGACGTATCCTTAAATAATACGCAACTAACTAATTTTAAGGTACAAAATATAACAGGTACATTACCATCATCACTATCTGGTGAGGGACAATTAATATATAAGAGTGATACTAATGAACTATATTTACATAAGGGTTCAAACTCTTGGGAAGAATTAAGCACAGGCGGATCTGTAACATCTGTTGGAATATCAAGTAATTACTTAAGCATTGGTAGTTCACCAATAACAAGTAGTGGAACGATATCGGTTAATATGCCGAATTCAGGAGTAACAGCAGCTTCTTATACTCACGCTAGTATAACAGTAAATGCACAGGGTATCATTACCGCAGCATCAAATGGATCAGCTACATTAGGTGTAACATCATTCACTAATGCAAATGGAACATTTATATCAGCAGGTACAGAAAACACGGCAGCTACTGGAGCAGTTACGATGGGAACTATTGATTTATCAGCAAGTGGATCGCCAAGTGCAACTACTTTCCTTAGAGGGGATAACGTATGGGCTACTCCAGCAGGTGCGTATACTTCATGGAGCTTAGAAGCGGATTCAGGTTCTGCACAGGATATAACAGATGGTGAAAGAGTTGATTTTACTGGAGGAACAGGAATCAGCACGGCAGTATCGTCAGGAACCCCAAATCTTTTAACAATAACAAATACAGGTGTTACTTCTGCAGTTGCAGGATCTAACATAAGCGTTTCTAGTGCAACGGGAGCAGTAACTATTGCTTATACTGGAGGTACTGGATCTATGGATAGCTGGACTTTAGCAGGAGATAGTGGTTCTCAAAGTATTACAAATGGCAATACCGCAACTTTTGTTGGAGGAACTGGTCTAACAACAGCAGCAAGTGCAACTGATGATTTAACAATTACTCTTGATGACACAGCCGTAACGCCAGGATCATATACTTTAGCAAGTATTACAGTAGACCAGCAAGGTAGAATTACAGCAGCAAGTAGTGGTTCTTCTGGTTCTATGTCTTCTTGGACTTTGACTGGAGACTCAGGGTCGCAAACAATTACAGACGGAAATACTGTAGATATAGCTGGAGGTACATACTTAACAACAGCAGCATCTGCAACGGATACTTTAACAGTTAATCACAACTCTACATCTAGAAGTGATACAACTAGCTCTACATCTCCTGGATCAGCAGGTACATTTACAGCAGTAGATAGTGTTTCAACAAATGCAACAGGTCACTTAACAGCTATTAATGTTAAGACTGTAACAATGCCGACTGTTCCAGCAAGCGATAATTATGTTAAGTGGGTATTAGAAGGAGATTCTGGTACAGACTTAAATGTAACAAGTAATACAACAGCAGACTTTGCTGGAGGAACAGGTATTACTACAGCTACAACAGCAACTGGTATGACTATTACCAACTCTGGTGTAACATCTAATGTTGCAGGAACAGGTATTAATGTAAGTGGAGCGACAGGAGCTGTAACAATAACTAACTCAGGTGTAACTGAAGTTTCAGCAGGAACTGGAATTAGTGTAAGTGGATCAACAGGATCAGTTACAATTACTAATACAGTTACAAACACAGACGCAACTTTTGCATTGAGTGTTGGAGCTGTCTCATCAAATGAAAGCACACTATCTTTAGTTGGTTCAAATGGTGGTTCTACAACGACTGCTAAATTCTCAGGAACTACTAATGAAATTGAAATAACTACACCATCTACAGGAAACGGTGGGGATATTACGATAGGTTTACCAAGTGATGTAACAATAGGAAATGACTTAACTGTAACTGGTGAGTTAACTGTATCAGGAACAGGTCAGTCTTCTTTTGGTGGTCAAGTAACTGTACCAGCAACGCCATCGGCATCTACTGACGCTGCATCTAAAGGATATGTATTATCGCAAGTTGCAGGTGTTGGTTCATTCCAAGGAGGGTATAACGCAACAACTAACTCCCCTGCCTTAACTGGAGGTAGTAATATAGCTTTAACACAAGGTGATTTCTTTGCAGTTACAGTAGCTGGTTCATTCTTTACAGATAATTTAGAGCCAGGAGATTTAATATTTGCTAATTCAGATATTACAGCGAGTTCTTCACCTTCTTTATCAGACTATACAGTTGTAATAGCAGATGAAAACATTGCAGGAGCAGGTGCTACAGACGGAGCAACAGAAAAAGGGGTTGCAGGATTTGATTCAGCAAACTTTGGAGTTACAGCAAACGGATTTGTTACTTTAGATAATACAGGAGTAAGTGCAGGATCAGTAGGAGGCGTAACTAAATCTTTAAGTGCAACAGTTACTGCAAAAGGTTTACTTACTTCTTTATCAGAACAAACTATTGCAATACCTGCTTCACAAATTACAGATTTCTGCTCGGCAGTAACAACTTGTATTGGTAATAATCACAATGCTGTTGCAAACATTGGTAATGGAAGCTCAACAACTTATGCAATTACTCATAGTTTAGGAACAAGAGACGTTATGGTTCAAGTATATAGAAACGAAGCACCATATGATACTGTGTTTGTAGGAGTAGAAAGAACTTCAACATCGGTTGTTACTTTATCTACAGTAGAACCTCTAGGGTCTAACGAAGCTAGAGTTTTAATTACTGAAATACTTTAGTATTAATTACATATACGAGTTTGAATATCAGCGAAACGCTTTTATTTAAATTCGTATATTTGTAAAAATCTAAGAATATGGCAGCTAACGTTTTTAATGATCAACATTTTGCAGACAATGTCAAACTTGAGTTTGGTCAGCACACAAACGGAGTAGCAGATTTTACCATATTTCACAACGCACCAGGTGCAGCATCAACATCAAATATTATAAGTGCAATTAGAAACGCAGGTGGTAGTGGGCCTGTTCCTAAGCCAATAAAAATGTTGGCTGACGAAATAAATTTTATAGGTCAAAACGACAACTTAGCTGATTTTGTTGAAACAGGTTCAGGAAATAGTGTTGTTAAACTATATGCAAACAGTTCTGTTAAGTTTGAAACTACAGGCTCTGGTGTTTCGGTAACAGGAAAAGTAACCATTAGTACCATAGATAACGCTTCATCAGATACAGATAAATTTTTAGTAAGCGATAGTGGTGTTGTTAAATATAGAACTGGTGCACAAGTTAGAAGCGATATAGGGGCAGGAACAGGAAATGGAACTGTAACAAGCGTTGGTTTAACTATGCCTTCTGCCTTTACAGTATCAAGCTCTCCAGTAACCACTAGCGGTACTATAGCTGTAACAGGAGCTGGAACAACAAGTCAATATATTAGAGGAGATGGTTCTTTAGCAACATTTACTTCGGGCATGTCAAGCTGGAATTTAAGAGGAGATAGTGGTGGAACAGCATCTATAGTAGACGGAGATACTGTAGATATTGAAGGAGGAGATGGAATTGATACTACACGAAGTAGCGATACTATTACAGTTGATGTTGATTCTACTGTTGTAAGAACTTCAGGCCCTCAAACAATAAATGGAACAAAAACTTTTGGGACTGTACCCGATGTAGGTACAAGAGGGTTGTCAGATAATACAACTTTTGCGGCATCTACAGCCTGGGTACAAAGTCAAAATTATGGAACAGTAAGTTCGGTTGCTCTGACCGAAACTGGTAGTGCTTTAACAATAACTGGTTCGCCAGTAACAAGTTCAGGAACAATAAATATTGCTGGTGCTGGTACATCTTCTCAAGTAATATTAGGAAACCTAAGTTTAGCAACTTTACCTGTTGACGGTGTTACTTCAATAGCAACTAATGCACCAATAACTGGAGGCACAATAACAAGCACAGGAACTATTGGTATAACACAAGCAACAACATCTTCTAATGGATACTTAAGTTCTACTGACTGGAATACTTTTAATAACAAAGGTAGCGGATCAGTAACATCAGTAGCCACAGGAACAGGATTGACTGGTGGTACGATTACAACTTCTGGAACCATTTCAGTTGATTCTACAGTTGTATTGACAAATAACACTCAAACTATTTCAGGAGCAAAAACTATTTCTGACACTTTAACTATGAGTGCTGACATAGATTTTGAAAGCAGTAATGCCTCTATATTATTGGGAGCATCTAGCACTTTACAAGTTGATGGAGATTCAGGGGTTGGAGGATTTTTAAAAAGTGTTAGTGGAGGATTACAATGGACAACAATAACTCAAAATGCGGGTACTGTAACTTCTGTTTCAGCAGCAAACCCAACTACAGGTGGGGCAACAAATAATCCTCTATTTATTTCAGGCTCAACTACAGTAAATCCAACAATAAATTTTAACAGAAATTTAGTTCAAGATTTACCAAATCTAATAACTACCGAATCTTCAAGTGCTGTAGGAGGAGGGGTTACAACAGGTACTTGGAACGCAAACACACAACTAGACAAAACATCAAATACTGATAATTCTTTTCAAGGAGAGGTAGTTTATTTTGGTAGTGTTTCTGGATCTACAGCTACGGGTAAATTATATGTTTTGACAACTCCAGATGGTGAATGGCAGGCAACTCTAGCAAATTCAGTAAGTAAAGTGGCTGGTTTATTAGGTATTGCACTCGGTACTTCAGGTTCAGATGGGTTTTTAACAAGAGGTATGTTTACCTTGAGCTACGTTTCAACTGGATCATCTGCTGGTAGTCCTCTATATTTAAGTAGCACAAGTAGCGGAACAGTAACACACGAGCCTCCATCAGGTACTGGTGCTTTTGTAAGAATTATTGGTACACAAATAGATGCTACTAATGGTCAAATATTTTTTCATCCAGACAATACATTTATAGAGCTATCATAATATGACTATCTCTAAACTCAACACCATATCTGCTAGTTCAATTAGTAAGATTGACGATATTCAAATATCTACCATGGAAAAAATAAACACAGTTGATTTACCTTCGGGTTTCAGCACAGATTTTTCTTTAGATTTGAATGGTAGCACTCAATATGTAAACTTAGGAGACTTGTCTTCAACAGCACTAGAACCAACACAATCTTCAATAAATACAAGCGGACTTTCGTTTACAGCGTGGATATACATTGATTCTTTGTCAGGGGGTGAGGCTGTATATAATATTGGTAATTCAGGAACAAATAATTATGGTGGGTTAAAGGTTATTGTTAATGGTAATGGGGCATTAGTTCTTCATGTCATGGGTCTAAATCAAGGATTTTTTGGATCAGGCTCAAACAATAGAAACACAACTAGAACAGCTAATTCAACTATAGCGGCAGGACAATGGTATCATATCGCTGCTGTAATTCCAGCAGGTAGTATGGGTACAACACAAAACAGAAACGCATGGTTATTTTATATAAATGGATCTGCTTATAGTGGTACATACACAAGGTCAGGTAACAATAACGTAACTCTTAATTATTTGGGAGACAGTAGTCTTGGTGCTTGGACAAGGTCTTCACCAGCAATAGGTAGTCCTTTTGATGGAGAGTTAAATAATCTAGCTGTATTCTCAACTGAATTAAATGCTACAAATATATCAGCAATATATAACTCAGGAACACCTATAGATTTAGGAACTGATGCGGGTGGTTATAATCAATCTGCAAACCTAACTGCATGGTGGAGGTTTAATGAGGGTACAGGTACATCTTATACAGATAGTTCAGGTAATGGATTTACGGGTACAGGAGTAGGATCTCCAACCTTTAGCACCAATGTTCCATAATAATAACATAAAAAAACTTTTGTATCTTTGTTAAATTAATAACTAAAATAAATAAAATCAAATGGAAGATAATATGAAAAAACTAACGGAAGAAGAATTAACATTACTTCAAGAGTTACAAGCAGAATTTAACACTCTAAAAATGAGTTTGGGTGATACTGTATTACAACAAAATCAACTAATGGAAAAAGTAGCAGAATGTAAGGGAAAGTTTGCTGCCGAAGAAGTTAAATTGATGGAAAAGTATGGTAAAAACGCAACGATTAATTTAGAAACAGGTGATGTTACAGAACCTGAAGAAGAAGCTGCTGACTTGAAAGTAGAAAAATAAAAATGCAACCCTATGGCTAAAATAAAAAATACTACTGCTTACCCAACGGTAACACCTGCTGCAAATGATTTAATTATTGGAACAGATGTTAGCGATAACAAAAAGACAGTAACATTTACAGTTAGCTCAATAGGGGGTGGTGCCGCAGTCAACCAAGATCTTAATTCTGTATTAGGGGTAGGCAATACATCTAACCTTAATATAGAATTAAATGGTAGTGCAGATGCTGGAGGATCAAGTATAAGTGCAAATGATATATTTCCTCAAACGATATCGGCTGGAGGTCTTGGATCACATGGAGCTGCGGGTCAAGTATTAAGTTCAACAGGAACTGGCTTATCGTGGATCAATGCACCAGGAACTAATCAATCGTGGAATGATACATTAGCTGTTAGTCCAGTAGCCACAGCAAATCCAAATTTAACAGGTACATTTACAATAGCAACTGGTGGCGGATTAGTAATTGAAGGAACGTCCACATTACAAGCATATGGAGTTGCAACATTTTTAGGAGAAGCTCGTTTAAGTGATGCTGTTGATTTAAATATTAGTCCTGTTTCAAGAATAGGTATTGATGATGGAACAGGCGTATATTTTTACGGATCAACAGGACAGTTTTTAAGAAGAACTGCAACTGGTTTAGAATGGTCTAGTGCTACAACACTTACTAATCCTACCTTACAACAAGTTGTAACCGCAGGTAATACATTATTAAATAGTAGTATTGTATTTACTGGAACAGGAGGTGTTAGTTTGGCTAGTACAAATGCTATTACTGGAACAGGTAATATTACTTTAACTGGTAACGGAGATACAGGAATAACATCCACACAGGGTATAGTAACTATCAATGCAGGTGTTTTAAATATAGCTGGTTTATATTCAGAGTTACAACTTCAGGGAAATCCAGGAACTACAGGTCAGGTTTTAATATCACAAGGAGTAGGAGCTACGCCAATATGGGGAACAGCAGCAGGTACAAACCCAACCCTACAGCAAGTATTAGATACTGGTAACTCAGCTACTCAAAATATAATATTAACAGGTAACGTAAAAATATCTCAAGGAAGTTTACTAATAGACTCTACCTCTTTCATAGAACTAAATGCGGATAAAGGGCTTTTAGGGCAGGTTTTAGTTTCAGGAGGGCCATCAGGGCCACCTACATGGGCTGCGGCAGGAACGGGTACAGTAACGCAAGTTAATGTTACAGATACTACATATGTAGATATGTCAGTTGACAATTCAACCCCTGCTACACCATCAGTAAGTTCAGCACTTGTTACAACTGGTTCAGTAACAACAGGGCCAGGAGGATTAACTAATGTTTTTTATGATGATGATACTACTGGAACAAACTATACTATAGCAAATAATTTAACTACAACAGCAACTGTAGGAAGTGGTTCTGGAATTATTGTAAATATAAATTCAACATCAGGAGGTAATGTTGTTTTATCTAATTTATCTTTTGTTTCTGGTGGTTCTGGTTATGCTTCTGGTGATAAGTTTAGAGTAAATCAAACAGGATCAGACAATAATTTAATTATAGAAGTTGATACTATAGCTAGTGAAACATATTATGACCAGACAGGTAAGTTTTCTTCTCCTCCTGGTAATGACTGGGATATTGCAGTTACCAATGTAGGTAACAGAATGATTATTACTAATTCAGATGGCACTCGTTCTAGCTCATTTACTATGGAAGGATCGGGTGGTGCTGTATTTAGTAATGCAGGAAGTAATACTATTGAATTAGGATTTACTGGCTCTGGAACTGGTACAGTTCAAAGTATTAGTTTAACAGATTCAACAGGAACGGCTGGAACACCTATAACATCAACAGGTACATTTACTTTTGCAGAACAAGCAGCAAGTGGTACATATTTAAGAACAACATCCGCAGTCACAGGAACATCAATAAAGCTATCTACTGAAACACCAACTATTCAGGTTGTAGCCACAAAAGGCGGTACATTATTAGACACAGCCTTAACAATTCAAAACTCAAACGGAACAACAAATAATTCTTTTGTGCTTGGAACAACTGCATCACCTTCTGTTGCTACAGCAGGACAGGTTCTTGCTTTTAATAGTGCAAGTGGAGGATATATGGAGTGGGTGAATCAAACTGGTGGAGGTAACATGACATCTTGGAATATTAATGGAGATAGTGGAGGTGCTGGTACTGTATCTGATGGAGAGACAGTAACTATTGCTGGTGGAGCAGGTATTAGCTCAGTAAGCACGCCAGCAACTAGAACAATAACTCTTACCAATACAGGTGTTCTTCAGGTAAACTCTTTTGGGGGCAATATAACTTTAGATGGCAATGCAAATTCAACAGTAGGAAGTAGAGCGGCTCTTACATTAACAATAACTGCGGCAGGTACTGGATATGCTGCAAACAACTATTATCCAACAACCAAAGCCACCTCTTCAGTAGGTACGGCTAGCGGTATTATAGTTAGAGTAACATCTGTAAATGGAACAGGAGGAATAACTGGTGTTCAAGTTTTTGGAGGTGGTAAGGATTGGACAATAGCAGACACTTTAACAGTTGATTATGGAACTTCTTTAGCTACATTAACTGTAGCTTCTGTTGCGTCTGTTGGAACAGTAACTACAACAACATGGAGAGGTTTATCAGGAACAGATAAAGGTACGTCTGGAGGTGCTACGGCAAAAACACTAGGTGTATTTGAAACGGAGCTTGATATGTATTCTAGTAATCTTGTAGAATTAACCTCTGCTACTGCAACAGGACTAAGGTTTGGTAATTTTACAGCAGTATTAAATGACGATCAACAAATATACGCCTCAGGAAACATAGGTATTGCTACAGAGTCAAATTTTGCTAATATTAGGATAGGAGATAGAAACCCTTTTGAACCAGGGCTTCAAAATAATATTGCATTAGGAGATAGTGCATTACTGAACACAGCAGTTAGTGGTGCAACAGGAGATGGTAATATTGGTATAGGCTTAAGAGCCGATCAACAAAATAAAACAGGAAGTAAAAATGTAACAATAGGTCATAATGCAAGAAATGGTGTTTATCCTTTTGCGAGTCCCGCAACATCTACAAATGCTAATACTAGCTGCGTAACTATAGGAGAGGGTTCAGGAGATAATTCTTATGGAGACTTTGAAATTTTTATTGGGTCTCTCGCAGGTACAAACTGTATAAATACATCTAATAATCCTAATGGTTCAGACGCTATGAACAGAATTGCTATAGGTACTCTTGCGATGACTGGAGAAAATAGTGATATACTAAATTGTCATAGATATAATATTAGAACAGTAGCTATTGGATATTCGGCTAATATGCATCCTGGTACATCTGTAAACACTAATCAAGGAAGAGGAGTTTACATAGGTACCGAAGCTGGTATGGGAAGTAATCTGCCTGCTTTTCAATCTGCAAACAGA
>TARA_R100001440_G_scaffold10656_7_pt1 | contig 49671 bp, 39 predicted proteins | sample TARA_R100001440 | Tara Oceans TARA_R100001440 (sample SAMEA2622112) | marine metagenome | biome: marine biome (ENVO:00000447); feature: surface water layer (ENVO:00002042); material: "saline water (ENVO:00002010), including plankton (ENVO:xxxxxxxx)" | depth 5 m
TACCGTTGCCGGAAGTTCTGCTTTAGCGACACTTTTCTGGCTGTCATTGGTCAGGCGGTCATCAACAGCCTGATCCTGAGCGACAACAGAGCCTGTCATCAATAAACCTGATGCAGCTAAAGCCATCATTGTTAATTTCATAACTTCTTCTCCTTTGCCTTGTTATTAATGACCAAACAGACGGACATTAACCTGATCAACAAGGCTGTTTTCCGTATTATTCAAGTACGTACCACGATCTTGACCATTCGTATCAACAACACGAACTGTCCAGGTGCCGGCAGAAGACTCGCCTAAAAACGCGTTAGTCAGTAACGGGCTGCTTGGGTGATAAATATGATCCAAATCACCACCTAATGCGCCTAAACCAAAATAAGCACCTAACGACGTACGTGAGGTAGCAATTACCGATTTAGTGCCAGCCGGAGACGTCACTTCAATCGCAATATCAGAACCTGCTGTCGTTCCAGAAATGTTACCCATGTAAGCATCAGCCATTGCTGTGTTGCGTACTGATAATCCAAACTGCATACCTTCAATAGTCACGTCTTCTTCAACCGTAATTTCAATTGAAGCGCCTTCTGCATTGTTATCTGGTACTGCAACCGGCGTTTCTAATACGGTTTCTAACCATTCAGTTTCAACTAACTCTGGTAATTCGACCGAACCAGACATCGCAAGTTCAACTGCGGCACCTGCGTCAGGACGACCAAAGCCGTATAAGTTGTTAAAGCTGAAGCCAGCTGCGTTCTCTACCCAACCCTGGTGCGCCACGAAAGTACCGTCGCCAACCGTCAGTTCAATTGGTGCATCATCAGCATCAACCTGAGTAGCAGTCGCTGCCAGAATGTGGCGAATTTCGCGCCAGCTTAATTCTGGATTCGCTTCAGCAATCAGGTTAACCACACCAGACGTGTTCGGTGCAGCAGATGAAGTACCATTAAAGGTGTTGGTGTAGTTACAGCTTAAGTTGCTCTCGCTGTAATCACCCATTGGGTTATTAAACGGATAAACACGCTCATGGAAGTCATCAAGACCTAAGCTAGCAAGGAATGAACCATTGGTTGCCATAAAGCTGTCATAAGCCGCCCAACCAGCGTAACCGCGAGTACAAGTTGTCTGGTCAGTGGTTACCATTGCAGGCTCTGTGTCGCCATATTCACCAGCGGGTGCCGAAACGAACAAGTTTGAGCCAGCAGTAGAGTAACTGGTGTGGTTACCATCAGAGTTTACTGCACCAATAGAGATAGTATAGAAGCTGGCATTGCTTGAGTCCCAGTTACCGTCAAAACAACTGAATACGCGGCTTGCGCCTTCAACTACGCCAGCTTGCTGTGCATTACACATTTGTGATGCTTCCGGCCAGTTGCCAGAGCTGACAAATGAATTACCGGCTGACTTAATGTTCAGCGCACCCAAACCATTACGCAACTCTTTAGTCGGGTAGCTAACAATCGTTTCATCAATTTCGTCAGTTGCGAAAATAACCGGAGCCGTTGAACCGTAACTGCGGTTAAAGGTTACAACGTTATCGTTTACGCCGATACCAGAACCCGCCATACCATGAGCCATCATGAGGTTACGGTCTGTTTGCGTACCTCCGCCACCCAGGTAGTTCATACCAATCAAGCTTGCGTTAGGAGAAACACCGCGTCCACCTAAACCGTTCCAGCCTTTCGCTGCAATCAAACCAGAAACCGAAGTTCCGTGGTCGCCGCCGTCGCCTAATACAGTTGGATCAGTGCGGTCTCTTGCGCCGTCAATAAAGTTAATAGAACGACCTGGCAGAACGTTCATTTGTAAGTCTTCATGGTCAACAGCTAAACCCTGGTCAACCACAACAGAAATAGAGCCTTCACCAGTAATACCTTGCTGGTATGCACCAATAACGTTTAGATCTTCGCCTGGAACCAGAATGCTTTCGTCAAAAAAGTAAACCGCTTCCGCTTGTTCTTCTGTCCAGCCCTGAGCAATACGCAGTTCACGCCATGCTTCAAATACTGAGTCGGCCATAGCAAAACCGGTTTGTCCGGTGTTGCGCAAGTGCCATTGTTGGTCAGCCAGCGGGTCACCTTGTACATTTTCAACCGTTACCTGAGTTGAAGTTGTTAGTTCGCCATCGCTCACGTCAATGTTAATCACTGCCGCTTCTGCACGAATAGGAGTGTAAACAAAGCTACCGTCGCTGTTTATTTCAACAGAACCCGGAGGTGTATCTTCACCTTCAGGTGTTACAACGCTAGCAGAATAAGTTAATTCGTCGCCGTTTGGATCTGTTGCAGTAACCTGGCCCTGCACAGGCATCCACTGCATACCTTCAGCGGCGACTTCCGCCGAAACCGTTGGCTCGTAATTATCATCACTGCCGCCACAGGCTGCTAAGCCCATTACAACAGCAACTGATAATGCCGTTAATTTAAATTGTTTTACTGGCATTTTTACCTCGTTTTATGTAGTTCCCCTAAAAAGGAACAACACTATAACGACATTGTTAAATTACCGTTAACGCAATTTGTAACAAACCATTAACCACTGTTACAGATCATTAACTTAAATCAAAAAGGAAACACTAAGGGGATAAGCCACAAACTCATAGCTATGTAGGTAATGGCTACTGGCAGGCCGGCAAGAGGTTTCAGATTACTTTAGTAAGTCTTTCGCTTCCCAGTGTGGGAAGTGTTTGCGGATTAACGCATTCAGCTCTAACTCAAACTCACTGTATTCGTGCTTCTGAGTTTTACTTTCAGCAGAGTCTGATAACGCCTGTTCTATCATACCCGCCCCAACCGTCATATTGGTCATACGGTCAATAACAATAAAGGCACCGGTTTTCGGGTTGCTCTGGTAGTCGTCAAACATCACTTTTTCAGTAACGCGAACATCCACTTCACCAATTTCGTTCAAATTCAGCTTGCCAGCTTTATGCTCGGCAAAAGTGTTAACGTCTATGCGGTGCTGAACTTGTTCAAACTCACCCGTGGTCAGCTTGCTGTTGAACTTAAGGTAATACTCACGGTGTGTTTGCAGTGCATCCTCGTTCATCCAAACCAGCTTGGCACGGAAACGACTGGACACGTTAGGCAACGAGTCTTTCTTCACAATCATATCACCGCGGCTGATATCAATTTCGTCATTCAGTGTCAGCGTCACTGCTGCAGGAGCCTGCATTCTTTGGTGCTCTCCTTCAAAGGTCACAATCGACTTAATGGTCGAAATTTTTCCTGAAGGCAAAACCCGCACCGTATCGCCAACCGCAATTTCCCCCGAGGTAATGGTACCGGCAAAACCGCGAAAATCTGAGCTTGGACGGTTCACATACTGTACCGGGAAGCGGAACTCGGCACTGTCGGCTTCACGCTCAACCGACATATTTTCCAGATACGTCATTAGTGGAGAACCGCGGAACCAGCTCAGGTTTTCACTTTTTTCCACAACATTATCGCCTTTTAAGGCCGATACCGGCGCAAAGCGAATGTTAGGAATACTCAATGAGCCTACCATTTCCAGGTAATCTGCCTGAATCTTTTTGTAGATGTCCTGCGAGTAGTCCACCAAATCCATTTTGTTCACAGCAACAATCACATTTTTTATGCCCAGCAGTGAGCAAATAAAACTGTGACGACGTGTTTGCGTTTGCACACCTTTGCTGGCATCCAGCAAAATAACTGCAACATCACAGGTAGACGCGCCGGTAGCCATGTTACGGGTATACTGCTCGTGGCCCGGAGTATCGGCAATAATAAATTTACGCTTATCGGTCGAGAAGTAACGGTAGGCCACATCAATGGTAATGCCCTGCTCGCGCTCAGACTGCAAACCATCCACCAACAAAGCTAAGTCCACCTCATTGCCCTGAGTACCTGACTTTTTAGAATCCTCAGTAATCGCAGCCAGCTGGTCTTCGTAAATCAGTTTGCTGTCGTGTAGCAAACGACCTATCAGCGTGCTTTTGCCGTCATCAACACTACCGCAGGTAATAAAGCGCAACAGCTCTTTGCTTTCGTGCTGGTTAAGATAGGCCGAAATATCTTGTTCAATTAAAGGAGACGCATGGCTCATTAAAAGTAACCCTCCTTTTTCTTCTTTTCCATGGACCCGGCACTATCACGGTCAATCACACGGCCCTGGCGTTCAGAAGTGGTGGTCAGCAACATTTCCTGAATAATTTCCGGCAAGGTCTCCGCTTCAGACTCAATGGCACCGGTTAACGGATAACACCCCAGAGTTCGGAAGCGCACCATTTTCATTTCCGGCTTTTCATCTTGTTCAAGTGGCATACGGTCGTCGTCCACCATAATTAACGTGCCGTCGCGTTTAACCACAGGGCGTTCTTTAGCAAAGTACAACGAAGGAATATCAATGTTTTCCAGGTAAATGTATTGCCAGATATCCAGCTCAGTCCAGTTAGACAAAGGGAATACACGAATGCTTTCGCCTTTATTCGCTTTACCGTTAAAAATATTCCACAATTCAGGACGCTGGTTTTTTGGGTCCCAACGGTGGTTTTTGTCACGGAAGGAGTACACTCGCTCTTTCGCACGGGATTTTTCTTCGTCACGACGGGCACCACCAAAGGCCGCGTCAAACTGATATTTGTTCAGTGCCTGTTTTAGTGCCTGCGTTTTCATTACGTCGGTATGCAAAGCACTGCCGTGGCTGAACGGACCAATGCCTTTTTCAACGCCTTCAGCGTTAATATGCTCTAGCAATTCAAAGCCGTGCTTTTCGGCCATGCGGTTGCGAAATTCAATCATTTCGCGGAACTTCCAGGTGGTATTAACGTGCATAAGCGGGAACGGAATTTTGCCCGGAGCAAAGGCCTTTCGTGCCAGGTGCAATAATACCGATGAGTCTTTGCCCACCGAGTACAGCATCACCGGGTTATCAAATTCCGCCGCCACTTCGCGGAAAATGTGAATTGACTCGTATTCTAGTGCTTTTAAATGCGTTAATTTTTCTCCGCTAATCACTGGTTTTCCATCGTTTGTCATTCATAACCGTTTATTTCATTCTCTGAATTATTGCATCCGTACTTTCGTCAAAGGACTCATCACTTTCGCCATCCAACACGCGCAGTACGTTCATGGCAATTTTCTTACCTTTTTCCACACCGGGCTGATCAAAGCTGTTCAGGTTCCAGATGACCCCTTGTGTGAACACTTTATGCTCATAAGCGGCGATTAAGGCACCAAAACTTTCCGGTGTAAGTTCATCCATTATTAATAAGTTAGACGGATGCCCGCCCGGGTAATGGTCACGTGGTGAGGCTTTATTTTCACTGCCTTCCCACATTAAGCGGCGGTGCGCCAAACAGTTGGCTACTGCCAGCCGCTGCTGCTCTGCCAGGCCGTCCTGCACCGCTCTCTCAAAACCCGGGGCTTCGCGTTTTAGTACCGCGGCAAAGTCCGCGGTAAATTCATCGTAGCCCTGGTGCAAGTGCTGAAAAAACGCATGCTGCCCGTTTGGCCCAAAACCGCCCCAAATAATAGGGCCGGTCGGGTAATCAATAGCTTTATTATCGGCCGTTGACTGCTTACCGTTACTTTCCATGTCCAGCTGTTGCAGGTAATTTGGCAACATACGAAGGCGGCCATCATAAGGCAGTATTGCCAAATTATTGATGCCAAGCTCTTCACGGTTGTATACGCCATAAAGCGCCAGCAATACCGGTAAATTGTCTTCCAGTGGCGTTTCTAAGAAGTGCTCATCCATAGCTTTGGCACCTTCAAGCATACGCTCAAAAGGTCTAATGCCGGTGGTTAAGGCAATACTTAAGCCTAATGCAGACCACAGGGAAAAACGTCCGCCAACCCCTTCACCAAAGGTAAACTGCTGCGCCGGCGGTATGCCGTAGTTAGTCATAGCCTGTGCATTCGCGGAAACGCCAATCACATGCTTTTCAAGCCACTGCGCTTGCGTTAGCGCAGGCTCTATCCACTTACGAACGGTATCCACATTGGCAAAAGTGTCGACTGTGCTAAATGACTTAGAAGACACAATAAATAAGGTGGTTTCCGGATCAACAATGGGCAAAACGGCATATAACTGTCCGCCGTCCATAGAAGACACAAAGTGCACTTGTAAGTCATGCAATGCCGCATCATTCGCGAATTCGCGTAAGGCGAAGGCGCCCATTTGTGGGCCTAAGTCGGAACCGCCCACGCCAATGTTCACTACATCGGTAATGGGCTTTCCGGTACTGCCTAACCAGCGGCCGGAGCGCAGCTTTTGTACGGTATCGACAAAGCGGGTTTTGCGGTTGCTTTGTTTGGCTACGGCATGAACAGAGCGGCTGAGTACATGGGTCACCGGGCGGTCTTCGCTTAAGTTTCTATATTCGCCACGGCATAATTGCTGACGGTATTCATCGAAGTTTTTAGGTAAGCGCTTGCCAACAGCGCTAATAAGCTCATTGACTGAAAGTTTTTGATAACTGGTGTCTAAGGCTAAAAAGGGTCCGTTTTTAATCATTGTTTCATCCATTTCACATCACGCAACATCAGTCTCATCATCACTGCACGTACGGTGTTTATTCCAAATAACATCACAAATATGGTCATCCAGAGGTTTATAGCCAGTAGGCGCATCCAACAGTAACTGCCGTAATTCATCAATGGCAAAGCGCTGGCAGGCGTCATCCAGTAGCGTCAGCAGTTTTTCCATTTCATCCCAGCTTAAGAATTGCTCATTAGCCCGCAGAATACGCGGGTGATCACTGGCTTCGACGTTGTCACCAATTAACAGCTCTTCATAAAGCTTCTCGCCGGGGCGTAAACCGGTAAACTCAATAGCAATGTCACCGTGCGGGTTCTTCTCGGTCTTCTCTTCAAGCCCGGACAGGCGGATCATTTTACGGGCTAAATCCACAATTTTAACCGAGTCACCCATATCCAGTACAAATACCGAGCCGGAATGCCCCATAGTGCCCGCCTGAATAACTAATTGAGCGGCTTCGGGTATGGTCATAAAAAAGCGGGTAATGTCCGGGTGAGTAACGGTTACTGGGCCACCATGTTCTATTTGTTCTTTAAACAAAGGAACAACCGAACCGGAAGAGCCGAGCACATTACCAAAGCGCACCATTGAGAAACGCGTTTTCGGTTCGCGCTCAGCTAAGCCCTGAAGCACCAGTTCCGACAAGCGCTTAGTCGTGCCCATTACGTTAGTGGGTCGCACGGCTTTATCGGTAGAAATTAAGACAAACTGTTTAACACCCGCTGAAATAGCCGCTTCTGCCGTATGCCAGGTACCAAAAACGTTATTGCGCACGCCTTCTACCATATTGTATTCAACCAAAGGCACGTGCTTGTAGGCTGCGGCGTGGTAAACGGTGTCGACCGCAAAGGTTTTTAGCACCGTTTCTATGCGGTTGCGCCTTTGTACCGTACCAATTACCGGAATAATTTCAGCACCTATGCCCTGTTGTCGGCAAGTTTGCGTTAACTCGCGCTCAATGGCGTATAAAGCAAACTCTGACAGTTCATACAGAACCAGAGCTTTGGGTCGCTGTTTTAGTATCTGTCGGCAAAGTTCCGAGCCAATAGAACCACCGGCACCGGTTACCAGTACGGTTTGCCCGGTAATGTGCTTTTCCATTAGCTGTGGTGCGGGGGTCACCGGGTCACGCCCCAGTAAGTCTTCGACTTTAACGTCCTGCAACTGGTCAATGGATAAATCCCCATTCACCATGTCAGCCATACCCGGCACGGTTTGTACTTTTACCGGCAAGATCTCTAATGCATCTAGTATTTGGCGTCTGCGCGAACGTAAGGTACTGGGTAGTGCCAATAAGATACGCTGAATGTCTAAATCACGAATAGCGCACTCTATATCCTTTGGCGCAATAACTTTTATTCCCAGTACAGAGGTGCCCTGTAAGCCGCTGTCGTCATCCACAAACAATACGGGGTGAAACTCGTCACCATTTGACAGTGCCTGAGCCAATTGCCGCCCGGCAGAACCTGCGCCATAAATGGCAACACGGTCTTTTTGGCGGCTCATAACCCGTTGGTAGGCTTCACGAACAATTAAACGGCTACCGCCGGTTAACAAGAAGGCTATGAGTACATAGTTCACTACAGCCGATACTGGTAAGGCAATACCCATCCATAACGCGCATAAAACCAGCAAAGCGCCACTGAGTATTACCGTAAAAAACACCAGGCTCAGCACTTTAAAGCCAACGTAACGCACCACCGCGCGGTAAAGCCCAAAGCGAATAAAAGCCAACAAGGTAATACCCATTACCAGCCCGCCCAAAATCACCCATTGCGACCAGCGCAACGGCATAATGGCATCGAAGCTGAGTAGATACGCGGCAAGCATAGCGACGGTAATTGACGCTATGTCAATTACCAAGCCAATGCCGCGTTTTACATTACGCGGTAACTGCATTAACACTTTTAGTGCTTTCAAAAAGTGCTCCCTTCTCTTAAAAGCCTGAAAAAATCATACCACATTAACGGTTATAAAAAGGCGATCTGTCATCAGTGTAATCGTACAAACGAGCTCTACGCTGCAACTGCTGTCCGCCATTTCTTGATAACGGTACCCAGGTAAAACCGACACGTTCGCGAGTGTTTCGCACACTCATTAAATCAAACGGTATGCTAATGAAAAAACCTTTAGTAAAGCTGCCTTCACCATACTCCTCAGACGACACATTGGTAAAGGCTGCATAAGCGCCTGCTACTACACCGCTGTCAAAGCGTTTTTGCATCATTACATTCACGCCTCTGTCCCCGGCCAGGAACTGACCGAAATCTAACTGAAGTAGGGAGTCCGACAACCACGGCATTTGATAATACAAACTGGCAAAACCGGTAGTGACTTCGTAATCTAAAAAGCCACCGCCCCCTTCGAAGTCACGCTGCCTCACTCGGTTAGCGCGCAAACCAAAAGCCCAATTACTGTCTATTGGCCTATACAAAACCTCAGCACCGATCCCACCAAACATTCGCTCCAAATAGCCAGCATAAGTCATTGCAAACCAGTCCTGACTTATGCGTTTATGGTAGGTTGCCTGAGCTGAGTCCAGCCAAATATCATTTTGCACGTAACGGCGAATGTTAGTCCGTACATCTGGCAAGGCATCCGGACCACCACCTAAGAATTTAAAGTCATCGTAATTGGTGGCAATGTTAAAGCCAACCTCACCAAAGAGCTCTACATTATCAGTTAACCAACGACGACCAAATGCGTAAACACCCAACTGATACGTATAAAAGGTTTCGGGGTTACCAAAGCTCTGATCTAAGAACGGCTTCAGACCAAAACGGCTGCTAAAATTATTTTCAGGATTCAGCATCCAACGGTCATCTTCCCGGGGCGGCATATTTGGCGCATTCAATCGCACAAATAAATCATCGGTGTCATCTACCGCTTTACCCGGATCTTTATTCAGCACCCGATCTTTAAATTTATCCGCATCAACCTGCGTGTTTACACTCGGGTCAAACAGCGCCATATCCACCAGGTTATAGGTTTCCACGCTGTCCGGAAGTTCCGCCGCCATAATGCGCGCCGCTCTGTCATAAGCTTCGCTGCTATCGCGATAACGTAAGTGGTAGGCGTATAGAGTCACTTCGTCCTCTTCTGCAGCAAAGCTCGCACCGCTAAAGGCTCCCTCTTCACGCATGGCTACATTCATGCCCAGCCAATTCACGTCATCCAATGAATGTTTACGTTTATCGGGCGTTGGCACGGTTTTATCGGGTGACACTTTTATTTGGTTCAAGGTGCCGAAGTTAGTACGCAGGCTGAAATTGAACATAAAGGTATTGCCGCGCTCGTAGCTTAACTGGACGTCAAAATAATCGGTTACCTGATAATTAGCACCAAAATTCCAGCGACTGTCCGCTTTAATTGGTACGCCGGCACGCTCAGTCGAGTAGTCATTACTCTCATATTCCACTTTCAGGCTAAGTGGTTGCCATGGGGTCTGATACTCAACACCGCCGAAGAAGGCGGCCGGGCCTGTGAACCATCGGTCATATTCTAGTTCACCGCCAGTCCCACTAAATCCACCTTCACGTTCACAGTAATCATCAGCTAGTTCACAAAATGGGTTCGTGATATCGTCATGTGTACCCATACGGCCAAAGCCCACACCTAAGCTAACATCCAGCGGCCCAAAACGTTTGTTCGCAACAACGTACTCGGCATCAAATAAGCCTGTGCCGGCAAAGTCACGGAAACCAACACTGACTTCTGGCACCCAATAGCTCTCTTCCCACAAACGAGCTTTTACGTCAAAGCCTTTATCCGCATATATGTTGTCACCGCTAAAATCCGGCACGTCACTGTATAGTCGGTTTGGAAATTCGGTATAAAACGCCGTGGTTTCCAGCCAAGGTAATAACTGTAAGTTCACCGTATAGCGACGGTACTCTTCCATATCGCTGTAGGTTATAGCAAAAGTGCCTTCTTCAGCCATACGGGAAGTCGGTGTCTGCAGTAGGCCAATGGAACCATAGTCACTATAACTGGGTGATAAATCGCGACGCGACCAATGCGCTTCTAAAGTTGCATGGCTATCGCTTAATTTGTAATGGGGTAAGTTTAGTCTCTCGCGTGAGGAGTCAGCGCCGATAAAGTGCTTTAACAATTCCCGGATACCGGAATTTAAATCACTAAACTTAGGTGGCAGCTGATTCGGCTCGAAACCAAGCCAAAGAACATCTCCCGGCATAAGCTCAGTTAGGCTCTGATTATAATAAGCCCAGCCAGCTTCTTGCTCTTCTCCCAGGCGAATTCTTACCGCTTTACTTTTATTGTACCCCTCTCCAAGGCCGCTCAAATTATCAATACTGTTCAGCCAGTCAGGTATTGTTTTACCACTGGTGAATCGATACTTCCCTGGTGTATTTACTACACCATACACATAAACTGAGTCTGGTCGTTGCGGTGTGTAAAGTTTATACTCACCTTTCGGTAGTAAAGGGTTATGCGCAAGTTCTACTCGAGCATTTTCAATACTGACCTGTCCCCACAGTTGTTTACCAAGCCGCCAGTTTTTCACTTGCCCCCTAAGCAGGGCTGCACTTTGAGCTTTCTCAGTTTCTTTGCGTGACTCCCAGTAGTTCTCAAGCTCAGTAAGCTTGGCCAATACTTGTGCCCGCTCCTGCTCAACCTCGTTTTGTTCGTCGGCTTTGACCAAGCGGGCTAACGGCCAGTAGGCATCAGCCAATACACCTTTACTTTCAGCTTCTTCTAGTACTTTCTGTAGTCTAACTGGCCCTTCAAATTGATAAGATGGTTGCTGCGCAAGAGCAAGACCAGAACAAGTCACGCTGAGCAGTATGGTTCCTTTAAACAGTAATTTCTTGAGTTTAATCATTCCGCTTCTTGCCCTTGTTGTTCTTTTTTTGCGCGGCGGCTTTCGGAGTAATCACGGCCTATCCAGGTGACTTGTGTCAGAGTTAATTCATCACCTGCCGGAAACAATGTTTGCTTGCTTTTAACGACATGCCCGTCATCTTCTAACCAAAACTCGTTAACAAAACGGTCACCACTTAACTCAAACCGGCCTTGCTCCACGACTTTTGTCGCAGCTACCGGGCCTATTGGTAAATCCAATGTTTGTTTTTCCTGCACTGAAAAGTTGGAAATAACCTTGCGACTTAAAATCTTACTACTTAACTCAACATCATACTGACGCTGCCAGTGTGTTTCGCATTCAGTTTGGTTCGTGACTATACAGCGTAATGGGTCATCACTAAGGTTCGACACCGCCAAGAGGTTATTGTTTAAGCTCTGGGTTCTGATAATGCGACCATTACGAAGCACTAAGGTTTCTTTCTCAGCGGTAATAAAGTGCCAGTCATCCGGTTTGTTGACGTAGCCAAGCACAATTAGGCTTTTCGGTTTTTCCGACCATTGCGCATACAAAGAAGTATAAGGAAAAGAGTCTATTTTTTCCTGAGTGAGTTCCGCATCTTCAGCATCTTTAAAGGCGTACTCTATAATTGCACGCACTTCACTGGTTACTGCTGTACATGCGTTTAACATCAGTAAAAGAATAGGTATCAGCAACAAACGGAACATGGTTTATCTCACCTTTCAACGAGCAGTCATCGGACAAAAAAATACCGCCGTTAAGCGGCGGTATTTTATCACAGTAGCTAAGGTAAGAAACAAAGAAGCGCTTCCTTATTCTTAGCCAAAGCTACTAATCACTTATTATAAGCCAAGTAACTTATTACTGAGCTGGAATAGTGATTGTATAGGTGTTAGTACCTGTACCAGTAACCGTTACAATTGGGTCTGGATCAGGGCCTGGGCCTGGGCCTGGGTCAACGTCAGGGTTAGATGAGCTGTCAGTAATAACAGCTACAGTAGCTGCCGCTGCAACACCTGCAAATACCCAAGCTTCTGTTGATAAGCCGCCTGCGCCGCTTTCAGAAGCATTCGCGCCCGCGGCGCCTTCTTGTGCCATTGCTGGCGCGGCCGCTAAACCTAACGCTGCAACAACTGATAATGCTAAAGTTTTCATAATATTCACCTCACTCCAGAGATATAGATACATGTATCGCTGTGACTGAAAACATTCCAGTTAACAGCAAGTTTCATAGTATGCTTCTGTACAATAAAATGCAAATGGCATTTACATCAATTTTCATTTAAAGCCCATTAATAGCCGCTATAGCCACCGCAGAATTATAGATAATACCCGTCACCTGTGACCAAAGCTCCAGGTTCTCTGTGTAAGTAGTATCCATAGGCACAATAATTGCATCGCCAGGGCCAAGCTGAGAGTTACTACTAAAGCTAAACCAGCTGCTGCCGCCTTCATAACGCTCTATTGCCCCATTAGCTTTCACAATATAAATTCGGCTTTCATCAGCCTTTTCTTTGGTACCACCGCTCCGGCTAATATATTCGTCAACAGTAAGTTCCGGATCAAAGCGATACGAGGTAGCCATTTGTACTTCACCCATTATGCTAATGGAATCTTTTCGCGAAGGTACATGCAGGGTGTCCCCGTCTTTTAGCTGCACATTGTTAGCACCGTTACCAGCTAACAGCTTGGGTAAGTCCATAATTAAACGCCCAATGGGTTCTGCTGAAAGCAGATCAGCTAACAAATTACGAACCTCACTATAAGAAACTCGGCTATCACCCGTACCGGTTAGCATATTACCGGCTACTTCTCGCTGCAGTTCCTGCGCCAGAATCTTCTTACGTTCCTTTTCTTGCTTGCGCAATTCTTCACGAGTGAACACAGCGCCTTCTATAAAAGCATGGTCAGTAAAACCACCGGCTCGCTCAATAAGCTGCGTTAAAGTTTCGCCACGCTTTATGGCATAAGTACCCGGGAAGCGAACTTCACCTTTTAAAGTTACCTCATATGTATTCTGCCACTCTGGAATACTCAACACGTTTAAACGGTCACGACCTTGTAACGGCACATCCATTTCACCATTTAAAACGTCGTTTAAAGCAACAGAGAGATAATCAGTCTGAGCGGTGTCTTTATTAAACTCAAAACGTGTTACTTCGGCACGTTTAAGGTATGCCGAGTCTTTAACGCCACCAGCTGCATCTAGTAAACGGCTGACACTGGCATTTTCAACCAATGGATACACACCCGGGTGGTTAACTTCACCGGCTACGTAAACCAATGGCGTATTGCCATTGCTGGTGCGTTGGCGTTCAATGCGTTGCATAATAGGCTCTAACAACTTATCACGAGAGTAAAGTGCTAAGTCTTCATCGGCAATATCCACATCGTCTTCGTCAGGCGAGCCAAACAAATCAGCTAAAGGTGTCCTCTGCCGCTCTTCCTCTAAGCGCTTACGCTCGTCTTCTTCACTGGCTGTTTTCGACTGCACTAAATCTTTCAAAAAGGCCTGCCGATATTCCGCTAACATCTCTTGCCTTTCATCGGCCTGGCGTTCTTGCTCTGTTAAAGTAAAGCGCGACAGTTGTTGCTCTTCTTGTTCTTCGGTTTGATAGCGACTAAAAATAACAATTTGATCACGTTCTTGCAGCTCGAGGTTCTCGTCCTGTTCGCCACTAATCGCTTCCGCTACATTAAACTGGTATAGGCTTAAATCACGTTGAGGACCTGTCTCACGCACTACCAGTCCGTAAGCTAAATCTGCCTGCTCTAAAAGGTCGTGACGGCTGTCACGCAAAACATCATTCAGTCGTATGCCTTCATACCACTCATAATGCCCGGGCCGGGTAACGGCCCCAACCAATAGCAAACTGTTATCTAAAGAGTCCGAAACCTCACGCAGTGTTAAAACATCACCGCCTTGCAGCTCTTTGTTTAGGTGTTTTTCGGAAGTTAAATCTACGGTACTTATGAGCCGTTTCCCCTTAACAATACGTTGCAGTTGTGCAGACGGTAAATAAGCACTGTCTTCACTTCCGCCAGCGAAACGAATAGCATCTTCCAGCGTTTCATCACCTTTTAACTCATACAATGCAGGGCGTTTAACTTCACCTTTAACGGTGACCATATCGCCACGGGCTGGAATAAAAACCACATCGCCGCTTTGCAGCATTTTGTCGTCCGAAGCGTCGCCTTTAAGTAGCAAATCATATAAATCAAAATCTGAAACCACCTCACCTGCACGCATTAAGCGAATTGAGCGTAAGGACGCAATATCAGAAAAACCGCCTGCCAGATATAAAGCTTGGCTAATTGTCGACAGCGAGCTAATAGTATAAGAGCCAGGTTTATAAGCTTCGCCGGCAATAAACACCTGAATAGAGCGCAGCTCACCCATAGAAATTGCCGCGTTAAAACCAATTAAACGCTGCTTAACCTGGCTTTGAATAAGCTCTTGCATAAGGGTGTAGCTTAAACCAGCAACATTCAGCTCGCCTAAATCCGGAACCACAATCTTACCCTCACGATCTATGGTTAAATCGTAACTGCGGTTTTCCTTACCAAAAAGCTGCACTTTAATGGTGTCGCCCACACCCATAATGTAATTAGAAGGCACAGGGGCATAACCAGTAGGGGAAAATGACTTTGGCTCACCGGCGAATAGCTCATAACCAAATGGTTTCAGATCATCTTTATCACGTGTAAATTGCTCTTCCAAGTCTTCTGGTATTATCGGGTCACCATTTTTATCAAAGCGCGTACCTCGGGGAAAAACCACACTTTCTTGCTGCTGCTTTTGCTCTGGCGAGCTAGATGACTGACTACTAATTTGGTCCAGCATACTTGGGTCGATACCAAACTGCTTCGCTAAAGCTTCCTGCTGTGCTCGGGGTAAGCTTTTTAACTGTTCAATCTGGGACTGGCTGGGCATAGACTGCGCGTTAACGCTACCTATTGAGCCTAAAGTAAATGTAACTAAAACCAGAAGTGTCCCATAAGACACACTGCTAGACATAAAAGATTTCAACGAGTGCAACGTATTTCCCCTTTTTACGTGTAACGCTCTAAATAGCACTGCATAGTATAAGTTAGATTGGTAAAAAGCTACGCTAACTTACAATACCCTTACCATACTTTAGTCGTTTCCAAATAAATCCCGCGTATAAACTTTATCAGCTACGTCCTCAAGCTCAGCCGACATGCGATTCGAGACAATCACGTCCGCTTCGGCCTTAAAGACCTCAAAGTCATTCACTACTCGAGAATTATAGAACTTTTCGTCTTCCAGCTCCGGCTCATACACAATAACCTCAATACCTTTGGCCTTAATGCGTTTCATAACACCCTGAATGGCCGAAGCGCGGAAGTTATCAGAGCCCTGTTTCATCACTAAACGGTAAATACCCGCCACTCTGGGCTTTCGGGCAATAATGCTGTCGGCAATAAAGTCTTTACGAGTCCGGTTGGCATCGACCACTGCACGCATCATGTTTTGCGGCACGTCTTGATAGTTGGCCAAAAGCTGCTTGGTATCTTTTGGTAAACAATAACCACCGTAACCAAAGCTAGGGTTATTGTAGTGGTCACCAATGCGCGGGTCTAAACCGACCCCTTCAATAATTTGGCGGGTGTTTAAACCATGCACTTCGGCATAAGTGTCCAACTCATTAAAGTAAGCGACTCGCATAGCCAAGTAAGTATTGGCAAAGAGCTTAATCGCTTCGGCTTCTATGCTGTCAGTAAAGAGTGTCGGTGCGTCTTTTTTAATCGCACCTTCTTTCAATAATTCGGCAAAAGTCTCAGCGCGCTTAGAACGTTCCCCCACAATAATGCGAGATGGGTACAGATTGTCATACAGAGCTTTACCTTCACGCAAGAACTCCGGCGAGAAAATGATGTTATCGGTGCCCATTTTCTCTTTCAGCATTTGAGTGTACCCCACAGGAATGGTCGACTTAATCACCATAACCGCATCAGGGTTAATTTGCTTAACTTGAGCAATAACCGCTTCTACGCTGCTGGTGTTAAAATAATTGGTTGCAGGATCATAGTCAGTAGGTGTTGCAATAACCACATAATCAGCACCCTTATAAGCTTCTTCGGTGCTCAATGTCGCTTTAAGGCTTAGTTTCTTTTCACTTAAAAACTCACTAATTTCCTTGTCTTCGATTGGAGACCTTCTTGAGTTAATTAAATCGACTTTTTCCCGAATAATATCCACCGCCAAAACGTCGTTATGTTGCGCGAGTAAAACGGCATTGGATAAACCGACGTACCCTGTCCCAGCTACTGCTATCTTCATGTTATCAAAACTTCTCTACATTATTTTTATACATTGTAAAACTTCCTGAACCAAGCAACTGTTCTCTCCACTCCCTCAACCACCGTTGTTGATGGCCGGTAACCAAAATCCTGCTCTAATTCCGATACATCAGCGTAAGTCGCAATAACATCACCAGGCTGAATCGGCTGAAAATCCTTTTCTATCTCAGTGCCCGCGGCCTTTTCAATGGCCTCGATGAACGTCATAAGCTCAACCGGTTGACTGTTACCGATATTGTAAATTCTATAAGCTGCCGACGAGCTAGCCGGATCCGGCTGTTTACCTGTCCACTCGCTGTTTATGTTGCATGGAGTCTCGATAACTCGAACAACTCCTTCTACAATGTCATCGATATAAGTGAAGTCGCGCTTCATTTTACCGTTGTTAAATACCTTAATCGTATCGCCATTAAATGCAGCTTTCGTAAAAATAAAAGGAGCCATGTCGGGACGTCCCCAAGGACCATAGACAGTAAAGAAGCGAAGCCCAGTACAGCATATATCATATAGGTGCGCATAGGTATGCGCCATTAACTCGTTAGATTTCTTTGTTGCCGCGTACAAGCTTACCGGATGATTGGTCCCGTGCGAGGTTGAAAACGGCATAATTTCATTCAAACCATAGACTGATGAGCTCGAGGCATAACTCAGGTTTTTCACATTATTATGACGGCAAGATTCCAGCACGTTAATGAAGCCTACAATATTAGCTTTTATGTAGACGTCCGGGTTTTCCAATGAGTAACGAACTCCGGCTTGGGCTGCTAAGTTACAAACGGCGTCAAACTGCTCTTGTTCAAACAGTGCAGTCAGTGCAGGTTTATCTTCAAGTTGTAACTTGATAAAGTAATAGCCTGAGTAACTGTTGGACTGCAGTATTTCCCCATATTCAATGTCATTTTCGTCGATGCCACTCTCTTTCAAACGACCGTATTTTAGGTTTACGTCGTAGTAATCGTTAATGCTGTCCAGCCCCACGACCGTATGACCTTGCTCCAGCAACTTTAGTGCTGTGTAAAAACCAATAAAACCCGCAGCACCTGTTACTAAAACTTTCATTTAACTCTGTCCCCTGAACCTTTTCCTTCTACTGTCATAAGAATGTATTGGAAGTAATTTTTCACATTCAATGTTTGAATCATTTCTGCATCCGTTTCCGCCAAAAGTTCAGGTGTCGACATATCTATTTCATTCACCTGCGCTAAACCTGTTATGCCAGGTCGGACGTTAAAAACACCCTTAGCTTCTCGCGCAGCCGTTAGCTCTCCCTGATTAAACAATCCCGGTCGTGGACCAACCAAGCTCATCTCACCTTTTAGCACATTCCAGAGCTGAGGGAGCTCGTCCAGTTTTGTTCGGCGCAGGAAGTGACCAAACGACGTAATAGAAGTGCTGCTGGCTAAATGGCTTGCAACAGAAGCAGTGTCTTTTTTCATGGTTCTGAATTTAACTAGAATAAAAGGCTTTTTGTTTTTACCTACTCGCTCTTGCCGGAATATGGGCGAACCCGTGTCGAATAGGCCAATAATGGTTAACAAAATAAGTATTGGAAAACCTAAAATTAAACCCAAAGTAGAGAAAATGATATCAAGAACTCGGATCAAATGATTTACCTCTTTGAAAAACAGGCTTTCAACCCATTATAAGTAGTTAGTGGTGGCTGCCAGTCAAGTTTCTGAACGGCCTTTGAGTTATCAATTACTAAAGAGCTTAATAATTGTTCTGCAACCTTTTGTTTGCCAAGAGACTCAGCCATTCTTCTCAGTACAACTTTTGGTAAAGGGAACAAACGCGCCGGACGCCCTATAGCTTGAGCTACTTCACTAAGAAGCTCTGTAGTAGAAATAACTTCATTATCGGCAACCAAAAATAATTGATTAGCCGCCGCAGAGTGCTCCATACAAATATGAATAAAATCAACTAAGTTATCTAAAGCAATTAAAGAGCGCCTATTATCTATTGAAGCTAATGGCAGCGGAACACCTCGTTCAACCCATTTAACCATTGCTTTAAAGTTACCTGGAGCATCAGGTCCGTATACTAAAGGGGGGCGAATAATGACAACTTCCATACCAGTTTCACGCTGAATTTCCCAAAGCCCAACCTCCGCTTCAAGTTTCGATTGTGCGTAATCACTCTTTGGAGCAGCCTCGTCACTTTCAGTAAAAGGTCGAGAAGTACTATTACCATTAACCCCAATTGAACTGAGAAAAATAAAACGTTTAGCGCCGCCAGCAGCCGCTTGCCGGGCAAGTTCTAAAGTACCGTCCACATTAACTTTTCGGAACTCAGAAAGCGGATTTTTTGAATGTTCTTTTACAACATGAGCTCTTGCTGCTAGATGTATAATTATCTGGCCTTCGTGTATCGCCCCCGACCAGTCAGAGTCTTGCCTTACTTCAGTAAAATATCTCCCACACTCCGCACTCAGGTTACCCTCTTCTCTCAACGAGCAAGTTATCGAATACTTATTTATTTTCAGCAAATGCTCCAATAGTTTGCTACCGATAAAACCCGTAGCACCGGTAACAAGCACACTGCACCTTTTAAGAGACTCATTCATCGTAAAACCGCCAAAGTCATTGGTCCACATTTGAATATGCTAGACATTCGATCGCTTTTTTTCCCAGCCCCAAGCATGTTCTACTATAGTTTTGATATCATTATACTTCGGATTCCACCCAAGAGCTTCCTGAGCTCTTCTTGCATCTGCAACCAAAACCGCAGGGTCTCCATTTCGCCTCGGCTCTTCGACAACATCTATTGCCGCGCCATCCGAACTAACAACGTCTCTACATACATCAATAACCTGCCTAACCGAAAATCCAACACCGTTACCTAAATTGAACCCATAAGCACCACTTTTAGACTCATTCAAGAATTTTAATGCTAAATAATGTGCTTCACTTAAATCGTTAACATGAACGTAGTCCCTAACACATGTTCCATCGTCTGTTTTATAGTCTTGACCAAAGATCGATATTGAAGGCTTCTCACCTGAAGCTACTTTTAATATATTAGGGATAAGGTGAGTCTCGGGTTCATGACTCTCCCCTAACTCCCCATCAGGATCAGCTCCAGCAGCATTAAAATACCGTAATGATACAGAACTGAGTCCATAAGCAGAGTGATAGTCTTTCAGAATAGTTTCAATCATTAGCTTCGACATACCATAAGGATTAATGGGCTTAAACCTATGTTCTTCATTTATAGGTGTATAACAGGGTTCGCCAAATATGGCAGCTGTCGAAGAAAAGATAAACTTTCTAATGTCATGTTTGATCATTAAGTCAAGTAAATTTAACGTCTCAGATACATTGTTTCTATAATATTTAGAAGGGTTCGATACCGACTCTCCAACAACGCTGTTTGCTGCAAAGTGGAAAACAGCATCGAAACTTTCCTTTTTCAATAAGTCATCAACTAACTGACAATCTCCAACGTTCCCAATAACTAACTTCGCTTTCAAAACTAGCTCAGCATATCCCGTGCTCAAATTATCTAGAACAGTAACGTTGAAACCGTAATTAACCATTAACTTCACAAAATGAGAGCCTATGTATCCAGCTCCCCCGACTACCAGGATATTCATCTTCCAACCTTGTACATCAGCGACTTTAAAAATTTAGGAGACATTCTAAGAACTGACATAAGAGCACAAACCTTGAAGTATTCATAGGTGCTTATGTATTCCGTTTTATACATGTACTTATATGTCTCCAACTGACCTTTTAAAAAGCGCCACCCTCGACGAGATAAAAAGTCAGAGCCAGTTCTCATCTTTACCAGAACCTTATCTAAATTGCCGAATTTAGAACCATTCTGAATCATTTTTATCCATAAAAGATGATCTTCTGGGTAAACTAATGGATAACCCCCTACACTTTGCACATCAACTTTTTTATACATACATGCAGGATGACTAACAGGACATCTCACTTTCGAAAAATCACGAATATCGGCATGATCAGTAGGCAATCTGCGGATGCTTAAAAGATGACTAAAGTCTTCGTCCCACTCTTCTATTATTCCACTACAAACTGATAGCTTTGTAGCATTCATGTATGAGACTTGTAGCTTGAATCTCTCTGGGCAAGCAATATCATCCGTATCCATACGGGCGATCAGTTCATGCGAACATTGTCGTAACCCCTCATTTAAAGCATTCGCTAGCCCATGATTTTTTGAAAGAACAACACTTTTAATATTAAGTTTTTCTCTATACTCTTCTATCGTTGTCTTCAAATTTTTAGAGATAGGCCCATCTTCAACCAGAATTACTTCATCAGCTTTTAAGGTTTGGTTCGCCAAGCTATTAAAACAATCTCTCAAATTTGAGTCTGTCTCTCCTTTATATACAGACATTAAAACCGAAAAAGACAAATTTTATACCCCTAAGTTAATCATCCAATAAACCTTATACTTTCTAATCGTTATTGTTGCATGAACAGCCTAATAAAGCCGTTTTTCGCAATTGTCTAAGCTTTTCACTCTAGAACTTTTTTATAATTTTCAACATACCGAAAAGCCATAACATCTGCACTTAGCTCCCTATCTATAATATTCTTTACTGCGGCCTTATAGGTTTCTGAGTTTCTGCTAACAATACATTTAAGCTTCCTAGCCAATTCGCCGGTCTCGTTTAATTCAAACTCCATACCTACATCAGAATTTAAAGAGAATATTTCTTTGTGAGGAGGAATATCAGACAGTACTACTGGTAAACCACTAGCCATTGCCTCTAATGCAGAATTAGGCATACCTTCAGCTTTAGAAGCAGAGAGAAAGCAGTCACTAGCTGCTAGATACTCTGAGACGTTTGAGACCGCTCCTGTGAATTGGATATTAAGACCTTTTGCTAAACGTTTGCATTCACTTTCTAGTTCGCCAGTCCCAACAAATACTAAAGAAACGTCTTTCCTATTTCCGAAGCCCTTTTTAAAAGCTTCTATTAAGCTAAACGGATTTTTACGAGAATTAAGATGACCAGTAGATATAAACTGATAATCGACACGGGACAAACCGAGACGCTTGCGATACTGTCTTTTAACTTCCGCTGTTACTGGATAGTACCGATCCGTATCAACCCCATTCAAAACGCAAGTGACGCTTCCCAAACCGTAATGTTGAATTAGATTTTGTGTTACAGCATTTGATACACCACAAACAGCCGACATCTTTTTTAATGCTTTTAATTGAGCAAGCTCCAGCAGTTTCCCTTTAATACTTCCGTAAGTCATGGGTAAATCCAACTGTGGAAAGTTTCTGACTGTTGCTATGCAAGGAGTCCCAGAAGATGCTTTAATCGCCAGACTGTCGGAACGAACGCCTTGACTATGGATAATATCAGGCTTTTCGTCCGCAATTATTTTTTTTAAAGCTTTACGAGAGAAAAAAAGACCCACTAAACGAGATAAACTGAGCGATCTGATTCTAATACCTTTTTCGGCAAAGTCGCTTTCAAGTGAGTCACCTTCCTCTGGTGAAAGCGTCACTACTACAACTTCGATATTTACACTTACTCTCGATACCAAGTTTAAAAGCTGGTTTGTAGGCCCCGTTCGCTTAAGCGTAGAAACCAAATACATTATCTTCAAATAACTCACCTCAAAAAAGAATTGACTCGTAAGGCGCAAAGCCCCGAATGTGTAAGAGCATAACGAGATTCAGAAAAGCGTATAAACATACGCTAACCCAACTCAAGACTTTCCATCTAAAAATGGTAAACATCAGCATAGGAAACAAGATAACTTCTGTCAGCGTCAGAAACGCTGACATACGACTAATGATAAAGCCGAGATCATGAAAAGCTAACCGGAGTGAGGCACCTAAAACAAAAAAAATAGCTAACCACTCAAAGTGACGATATTTCTCATCACATTTTCGCCAAAGGCAAAAAAGAAGCAAGCATAAGGCGACATTTTTCAAGTTTACCATACCTAAAAAACCAAGGGAGTCACCATATTGACCGCTACTCACATAAGTAAGAGCAGATTCAGCCCTAGGGAGCCAGCCAGGCAAAATTAACTTAAATATGCTTTGCCCAAGCCCGGCAGCCCCCATTATAAAGGATGAAAAGAAACCCCAAATTAGGGTCTTTCGACCCAAACTTAGAGCCTTAAATAGAATAGGGGCAAAAAGAACAATAGAAGCTGTGTGCATTGTCATAGCTACTAGTGTATAAAATATTGCATTCCTATATCTATTCGATGACAGTTGATACAATACATATAAACCAATAGCAGATGCTATACCGTATCTAACCGCAATCAATGCATGCGCGAAAAATAAATAAGAAAAATAAAGAGTTAAAGATACTAAAACGAGAGGGGTTAATTTTTTTATTGAAAAATATAGTACTACACAGTTTATTAATGCAGTAAAAAAGAAAAAACCTTCCGAACTACTAAAAAATGTTTTGAATAAAACTATATAGAACGCAAAACCAGGCTCAAAAAAATAGTCGAATGCTAGTACTTGTTGAACTCCACTTTCAGCCGCTCCTTTAAAGTTATAAAAAATCTCTTCATAAGAACTATAATCTGCACCTACATTAGCGGTTCTTAAACCGGCTAACAGTGACATTGAAAATACTGCGCACAGTGACAAATAAACCTTTAAGTAACGTTCTCTTGTTGAAAGCTCCAGTCCCCCCAAAAAAGCTAATAGAGCTAATATTATATAATAAATTAACATTTACAGTAATTAAGCATGCAAAAAATAAGACTGTCGCTGGTAGCGTCGAAAAGGAAATATCAAAAAAGAATAAAAATCAGTTAACATAGTCACTTCAAAAACCGATTGGAGTTATACCAGCCTGACAATAGAAAAAGCCTGTAAATCATTTTGCTTGCCATAACTGAACTCCAACCATTACCACTAATTTGATTTTTTAATCGATCTATTACAGCGTTTTTTCTTTCACTCCACAATGAACACTTATCTATTTCAAACAACATAAACTCCAAATTTTCACTAACAATACACGGAGAGTTGTATGTCCACCCCATTTTTCCAATAGCGTCACTATCAAGATCTATATTTTTTTTCAAAATATTACGTAAAATTAATTTGTTTTTTAGCGAAACTCTGCCAAAAAGATACTTTTCAGGAACATTTTGAAAATACGATCCAACGCTCTTCTCCATAAATGGTAATATCAAATTTCCAGAAATAGAGTCTGCAAAGTTCCGAGCCTTTCTTATATGTAGTTCAGACGCAACTATAGGAGTTAAAATACTAGTTTTGAAGTCGAATAATTCCATTCCCTCTCGTTCTTTGCCAATCCTATTCCAGTAAGATTGAACATTAACCGAGTCTATTATTAGTTCTTTCGTATCTGCATAGCTCATTCCCCCTGTCCCACACCATTCAGCAGGTGTCCTCAACAAAGGCGAAAGTGGTGATTCAGAGTTTACGTGACTTCTTAAAAAGCGGAAGGGAGTGGTAAGTTTCGCGAAAGGAATAGCAACTTTCTCTCTTTTAGTCGGAGGCGTAGACATGTAGCTGTCGTTACCACCACCGTCGATTATATTTGCCCCTATCAACTCCGGCACTTGCACAGCATATAAAGGATAAGCTAAAGATACGTTATCAGTGCAAGGAAAAGGCGCATTTATGAAATAATCTTCAATTGCTTGCTTATGTTCTTTCTGTAAATCATCGACTTCATGCAATACTTGATGTCTAAAACCCAACTCCCGAGCAATTTTTGCGCTGACCTCACTTTCGTCTGCACTTCCTCTAGACTTGTGGGTTATCAAGGTAACTTTGTCTTGCCATCCAGCTTCAGCCAAAGCTAAAGCAATACTGTTACTATCTTTACCTGCACTGTGGAATAAAAAGGTAGGTTTAGATTTATCAATGCGATTTATGGTCGCATCAGCAATCATTTGTAAGATGAGACCTTCATCAGGTTGCATCTCATCTTCAGTTAAACGATTTGCATTCATAAATGGAAATTCGTGACTGAATTTGATGTCGATTTTACCGCTTACACTAGATATTTTCGCCCTATCACCAATACCAACAATGTATATGTCCTGATAAGCGGTCTTAGGTGGAGGAACTACTCCACTTTGCAATAAAAAGGAAACACCTTCATTACTTACTTTTAATGGCTTGGGTACACGTACGTCACTTAGTAATTCGATGATGGAATCGGAATATAGTAGGATCGATCGGTCTTCTGGCCAATAAAGGTACAATGGAAATTCACCGGCTAAATCAGATGTAAGCTCCAGTCCTGCGTGGCTAGAGTTATATTCGTTAATCATTTTTAGTTTGACTCTTTAATTCAAAAGTTATTTTTTAATGGCTTTTGTTAAGATTGACTTGCCACGGTGGCGAGACAAGAATACGAATAAGTTTTAGTCACTAACTGAATGTTATTCATATTGAACGCGAGGATTAAAACAATATATTTAAAAAATCTAAAAAATTGGACTTCCCTGCTTTTACTAGACAGTCTGTAAATTCTCAAAGTACGCCTTTTCAAAGTTAGCAGGCGATACCCCGCCTGTATGAGAATGACGCTTTTTGGGATTGTAAAACATCTCGATAAAATTAAATATCTCAGTCTTCGCTTCGTTCCTGCTCGGGTAAATCTTCTTCCGGATGACCCGCTTTTTAAATGTGGCAAAAAAGCTTTCAGCAACAGCGTTGTCGTGGCAGTTCCCACGTCGGCTCATCGATGGTATTAGGTTGTGCTCTTTCATGAATGCCAGGTAATCAGAGCTGCCATATTGGCTGCCCTGATCGCAATGCACCAACACTTTCTCTTTCGGCCGTCGCTGATAAACCGCCATCAGTAATGCTTTGATAACCAGGTGTTTATCCATATTTTTGTCCATTGACCAGCCGACAACGCGTCTGGAGAACAAGTCGATAACCGTTGCCACGTAAAGGAAGCCCTCGTAAGTGCGCAGTAGAGTAAGAAGCAGGGCGTAGTCTGGCTATCTCCCTGCTTCTCCTCTCCGAACCGTACGTGCGCCTTTCAACGCATACGGCTCTCCACTTAATTGTGGCTAACCGCCATCGCAACATCTGAATATTTAGAGGTAACCGTATTGCGCTCCTCGTCCCGACAGTAGGGATTAGACTCAGGCAGACGCCAACGAAACCTTAGCTTTGGACTGCTTACTAGTCGGTAAAGCGACCGCCCAAGCAATGCTCCATTGTTACTGCGCCCGTAATAGACCCATGTTTTCGCTTTGCCAGTTTCCGGTCGTCTGATCAGTTTCATCCTCAGAGACTTTATGCTGGTACGAAACTTTCGAGCCATCCAATAGGCTAATCGCCAGAATACCGCTCGATCCACCTTACTGTAAATCATTGCTGTAAAGTCTGTATGGCAATAGAATCTCGACCAACCTTTTAACTTTTGGTTAAGCTTCTCTATTTTGTCGATCACGCTACAACTGTGATCGCCAGCCAGCTCTTTACATAATGAATGAGTAAATGCATTGGCTTTTCGTTTAGGTATCGTTGATACGACTCGCATCGTTCCCCGGGGACCTCGTGTACGTATCACTCTGTGCCCAAGAAAGATAAAACCGTCGTTCACGTGAGTAATATGGGTTTTCTCCATATTCAACGTAAGTTTCAGTTCGTCCTCAAGAAAACGTCTGCATTGATTGCGTATTTCCTGTGCCTGTCGCTTTGTACCTTTAACGATAAGGACAAAGTCGTCGGCATAACGACAATACGCAACGGCCGGCTTCCATTGCCGGTTCTGCTCAATAGCAGGCTTTCGACCTCGTTTGATACTGTCGTTCCAGGACCACCGGTCTTTTCTCGCTTTCTTACTAAGGTAACACTGGTTCAGGTACCAGTCGAATTCATTGAGCATGATATTCGACAGGAGCGGTGAAATCACACCGCCTTGAGGAACCCCCTGATGTGTTGCGCAGAACAGATTTTGCTCGACATGACCGGCCTTTATGAACCGCCAAAGCAGTTGATTAAAGCGGTGGCAAGCAATTCGTTTGCGCACACCTTTCATCAGTAAACGATGATGGACTGTATCGAAATAGCTCGACAGATCACCTTCGATTACCCATCGTCCCCGAGTTTCATTACCATCGGTAAGTTGTAACTTGACGGTTCGGATCGCATGATGAACGCTTCGCTCTGGTCGAAAGCCATAGGATAACGAATGAAAATCGTTTTCCCAGATTGGCTCCATTGCCATCAACATCGCACGTTGAACAATACGATCTCTGAGTGTCGGAATACCTAAAGGACGCTGTTTACCGTTAGCTTTAGGAATATAAATACGTCTTGCAGGGGAAGGAGTAAAATTACCTGTTAGCAGGTCCTGACGGATAGCTGTTAAGTAATCCCCTAAATTCTCCTGTAGATGGTATTTGGTTATTCCGTCCACGCCGGGCGTCCTAGCACCTTTAGACGAAAGAGTAATGTCAGCTGCCTGTCGTAACCAGTCAGGATGACTGATCAAACGCAACAGGCGATTAATACGCCTTGTTTTGTCTGTTTCAGTCCATGTTGCTAATTTATGTTGCATTTCGCTGATTATCAAAAGTCTTCACTCTGTTAAGGTCAGCTAATTTGCCGACATAAATCAATTAAGCTGCGCCCCTTCGCCATGTAACAGGTTTTCCCTGTCCCGGACTACTACGGACGCTCCGCCAGCTTATTTGTCATCGGGGTCATGCTCCCTTAACAGCCAAATAAACCTTCCCCGGTTTACTGATTTAAACTCAAGCACATTGGATTGGATGCCAATCGCAGTCTTTAGTCCTATCGTTCTGTAGGGTGATGATGCGTCCACGCAGAATTGTGATAATGCGCCTCCCCATTGAGAGACACTGAAGTGTTGCCTCTCAAATCGGTTATACGGCCCTTACATGTAGCTAAATAACTGCATCATATCGTCTGTTAACTCGTGTAGACGATGGCGACATTTCAGCCCATAGACACGGATTAATTGGTTCATGTTCTTCATCCGCCCAATGCTCAGTCTAGAAGAGCATCTTGACGTAACGAGTTTGTCTCACTCCCCGTTGTCAGCGGGTTACATCACCTTACCAGCATACGGTAAGTCACTGCCGCTCAGACTCATATACCCTCACAACCGGGTATAGCTGCTAACATTTCAGGCTACTGCTTGAGTATTAGCAGATTTTAAATCAGTTCGTGACTCACTTTGAGCGTCCATGCTCGCCCTGAGTTCCGGGCACACCGTAGGTAATGTCGCTTACCCACGAAGTATTCGGCGCTTTCGGGTTAAACTGCCGTTCTAAGACATTGTCTGCCACCCGGCCAGGCTTACCGCCTTTGATATGCCGGCGCTTATAGCCGATTTGAGCTCTGAGTTTATTGAGACGCATGATCTTAGCAACACGATGGACACTGCATTTTTCACCAGCTTCACGTAAGTCTTTGTGGATCCAGGGGCTGCCGTAAGTGCCGCCACTGGCAATGAAGAACGCTTTGATGCGTTTTAAAAGTCTCGCGTCTTCTATGGCTCGATTGCTTAAAGGCTTCTTTAGCCAGGCATAGAAACCACTGCGGTTCAGTTTCAACACCCGGCACATGGCTGAAACAGAGAACTGATTTTGATGATCACGGATAAAGGCGTACTTTACTCGGACTCGCCTGCAAAGTACTTTGCGGCCTTTTTTAATATATCCCGTTCCTCCTTAACGCGTTTTAGCTCGGCCTCAAGCTTTGCTATGCGCAGTTGTTCATCGGAGGATTTATTGATTTTATTGTCCTGACCGTATTTAGCACGCCAGTCGTAAAGTGACTTGACGGAAATGCCCAGACGATCAGCGACGTCATAAACAGAGTGACCGCGCTCGGTGACCTGCTTGACGGCTTCAATCTTGAATTCTTCGGTATACCGTTTGCCTTTGCTCATAAACACCTCTAGTTTAAGTTACATTGTAACTGTTAAAAGTGTCTAGCAAAGTCTGGGAAGTCCAGTATTAAGAGAGTCGCTTAGAAAATTCATCAACAAGGTTAATTACCGAGTCCTTAATTTGTATATCACTATTTTTTAAGTTTGCTTTATAATGCTTGGCATGTATAAATCTTGTCGCTAACCTATAATGAAAGTTATATTGAGAACTCAAAATGTCATTGTCGGCATTCTTTTCATTCTCTATCGCTTGTAAAGCCATGGTCAAATCAGCTAACGACTTTACCTTATATGTCAAAGGCATTCCCTCATACCACGCACGTCCAAAATGTAATGCTGGTGTTCCGCGAAGAGCACTTTCCCAACCGATAGTACCGCTGATAGTGCAAACACACAGCGCGTTATCAATCAGATGAAAGGGATTATCATTCGCAGAAACTAACTTTACTCGAGGAGAAATTTTCAATAGCTTTTGGTAAAAACTCAGATCACGCCCCACGGCACCTTCCATAGAAGAATAAAACTGCGATTTGTGCTCCTTTACATATATGCAGCACTCGTTTGACAGTGCTTCAACCAGCATCTTCACTATAAGTTCTTGGTTCATAAAAACTCCGCCGGTAGGGCAGGATGTTTCTTCAGGTTGATAATGAAGAGCAACTAATACATAACTTTCATTACCGTCTACTTTTTGAGTTAGCGATTCATACTGATTCTTTAATTTCTGTAAATACCTTTTTTGTTTAATTTTTAACAAGTAAAAATTAAACCAATTATATTTGGAATCTTGAGGACTTTTTTCTTTCTCAACCCAATATGTATTGGGAGAACTACCAAAAAATCTTTTAACACTTTTAATCCTTCTAAAAACACTAGTTATATTTTTTTTAATGTTTCTACTATTTTCTACTTCCTGACGCACCATATAACTTGGTATCGCCTCTTCATAATCACCTCTTATCAAATTTATTTTTTTATCTACTTCAAACTTTAATGATTTATCTTTAGTCTCTTCAGAACTCAGAACTCCCATCGAATCAATATCTTCAATCATAATCGTTCGACTGCCGAAGGGAACCATCTGGAACATATAAAAATCAATAGATTCCATTTTTGCAGCCACATATAGTGCATAGTCAAAAACTCGGTGAGGAATCGACGGCGAGATCACGAGTCGTATATCATTATTTCTTATTACAGCTAGCCATTGCATTACTAACTCTCGGAAAAAATGTTGTCTCTCAGAGAAGCTAAAGCTCTCGCGTGTAGGGTCCAGCCGATCCATCATTTTAATACCTACTAACTCGTATTTTGCAATAGAATTTAAAGTTGGCTCATCTAGAGAAGTCCTATTAAGAGCCTCTGAAAAGCATAATCCTTTCCAAGCCTTCTCTATTGAGCATCTATGAGTATCAGGAAAGGCTTTTTCAAAAGCTAACGACTCTTTGGCCCAATGAATAATATAGGTTGGGTGAATGTTGTAATTTATTCGTAGTTCTTTAGCTACCTCTATCCAAGGTTCCGACGTCACACACAAGTATATACAATTATTATTTTTTGAATCCATTAAACTATTTTCGCTATAATTATTTCTCTATAAAAAAGCATTGACACTAAAAAAAGCCTGTTCAAACTTTATTTATACATCGAATTAGCATAAAAGCCTCCGCATTCTCAATGCCTACGCAAGCTCCTCTTAATTCCGAAAGCCGCTCTGAATTTTTAAGACTGCGTGAATGCGGTTCGTCTCGCATTTCTGAAGAGTACGCCTTAAGAGAATCGAGCTTCTTCTTAAAAAAAGCAGTTACACCAACAAAGTAATTAGGTAAAAAATAATTTGAATCAGAAGTATTCCAGTCAGTAGCGGACAAAACTTCAAACGCATAGATCTGTTTAACACAAAAGTTCGGTTGAGGGCGACAAGCCGTCAGAACGGCTTCATGTGTACGCCTATGGTCTATATTAAGGTCGCCAATGTGGTGAGTATAAATGATCTCAGGCTGAATTCGAGAGATCACTTTTTCAATTGACTGAGTAATATCGAGAAGTGCTACCGTATCTAACCGGTTATCCGGAAAGTCGTTATAAATATACTCTTTTGCACCCAGTAATTCACAAGCTTTTTCAGCCGCTTCGCTGCGGACTCCAGCATCATTATTACTCACACTTTGTCTTGCATCGACACCATTAGTCATAAACAAAACATAAACACTATCGCCTTCAGCTGCATGTCGTGCCATCGTACCGCCACACCCAAGGGCCTCATCATCAGGGTGAGCCGCAACAACCAAAATCGTTCTACTCATTCAAAATATTTCCATTCTGTTGGTGTACCTCGTTCCGCATCTAGCTTCAATGTTTTACCAATAACATTGTCATAGAACTTAGGAGCCAAACCAAATCCAGGCCTTATCCGTCTGACATCTTTATCTGTTACGGTTTGCCCCACTTTCATATCTCTCACAAAATAAATAGAACGCCTGAAAACTTTATTTCCTTGCTCAACTTCCTGTCTCTCAAAACCTTCGCTTCCTAGTGAGAGCCATGCATCCTTTGACTCTTTGCACAAGCTTTCTAGCTCCTCCGGTTCTATAGAGAAGCCACTGTCAGGCCCTTTGTCCTGTCGACTCAAGGTAAAGTGCTTTTCGATTACGCAGGCACCTAATGCAACAGCAGCTACTGATGCGGTTGTTCCCAAAGTATGATCGGATAACCCTGGAATGGTATTAAAACGCTTTGAGAGATTTTGCATTTGCTTAATATTCGCTTGATCCATTGGAGCTGGATAACTGCTAATGCAGTGCAGTAGAACAAAGTCCTTAGCACCGGCTTCTTTAGCTGCCGTTACCGACTCTTCAATTTCATCTTCACTGGCCATACCGGTAGACATAATTAGAGGCTTACCGGTGCTCGCTACGTACTTAACTAGTGGGATATCGGTCATTTCAAATGAAGCTATTTTATAAGCAGGAGCGTTTAAATCTTCAAGCAAATCAACAGCAGTTTCATCAAATGGCGTTGAAAAGGCCGTAATGCCAATATTACGAGCATGTTCAAACATCGCTTTATGCCAATTGAATGGCGTTTGCGCCCATTGATAAAGCTCATACAAGTTGTAACCGTCCCAGGGACCTCCTTTAATCAGAAAGTCGTCTTTCTGAGAATCAATTGTCATGGTATCAGCGCTGTAGGTTTGTAATTTAATTGCTGATGCACCACGACGCTTTGCTTCAGTGATTGTATCAAGAGCTCGCTCTAATAGACCATTATGGTTTGCTGATAGCTCTGCAATAATATAAGGAGCATAGCCGTGACCAATTTTTCTTCCATCAATACTAAACATTATTGTTAACTATCCTCGCTTAAATTATTAAAACAGACGTCGGCGACCAAACGATCGTTCTCCCACCGGGCATTCGAAAACTCTAATTTAAAGCCTTCACTTTCCAAAAACGCCTTGGGATATCCTGGCGCGTCAAGCATTCGGATAAAATCGTAAAGGGCTTTGCTATCTTGACCTGAATCAATACGGCTTTGCTCAGGACGCCTTCTTTCAAACAAAACTGGGGATCCTTTCTGAGCAACCGGCTCAGGATTCTCACGAATAAGCCATGGAATAACTTCAAGACTAAGTTGTCCTGCTCGTTTATAGATTTCTTCAGCGGTCCCCTTAAGTGACAAAGGAGTTTTAGCGTAAACCGGCCCTGCGTCAAGTTCTTTAACCATTTGCAATGCTGTGAGCTTTGTTTCTCTGTGACCTTTTAAAATCAAGTTTTGCAAAGGGCTACCTCCACGACCATAAGGTAGGTCTGTCATATGAAAGCACACACATTCAATATCTTTCCATATTGACTCAGGCACCAACCAACTCCAATGTAAAAAGAAAATATATCGCGGAGTAATCCGGTTGAGCTGTTCTTTCAGCTTTTCTGGAGTATCAACATAGTACCAATCACCCGGCACCAAAGATTTCAAATAGGAAAATGAATCAAGGTGCCAATCTTTGTTACTGGCAACGATATAACTATCTGCTGGCATAATCTTGCCATTCATTTTTTAACAGTCCGTAGCGCACTACGTCGCAATAGCTCTCATTTAATCTATAATGCTTCCGCATGCAACCCTCTTTTAAAAAACCGAGCTTTTCGTGAAATCGCTGACTATGGGTATTAAAATCAAGCACATCCCCATAAACTTTACGGAGCCCTAATTCACTGAAGGCTTTTTTTAATGCATCCTTCCCCATACGAAAACCCGTGCCTTTTTCAGACTGAGGATCAACATAAAACCCCCAGAAACTCGTGCCGGTAAAAGTATCAATATCGGTAAAATAGACAACCCCAACAGCTTCACCATACATATCAGTATAAAGCCACCAAGCCTCTGACTCGTTAGTCTGCATCCGCTCAAACCACTGATAGTGTTGTTCAAGCTCAATCGGCTCTTGCGAAAACATATTCAAACGTACGGCGTCACTGTTACGCCAAGCTAATATCTGCTCTAAATCACCTTTTTCTATTCTTCTGAGAGACACCAAAACTCCTTAAAATCGATTCTGCATGGTTTGTACAACTCGGTCAGTTCCCTTACCGTCCACTATCTTAAAAGCTTTTTGCGAGAGCTCCGTTAGCCGATCCACGTTTTGCAAAAGCTGGTCAATCTGTTGCTGAATGCTTTGAGCTACACTGGCGCCATCTGCCAGTATTGCTGCTCCTTCTAAGCTCAATGCATTGGCGACTACTCGTTGATTATTGGCAATTATACACATAATGGATGGCACCCCCAGGCAACAACGCTCCCACGAGGTACTTCCGGCGGCCCCAATTGCTAAATCAGTATTAGCCATGCGCTCTGCCATATTATGAATATTATTAACCAAGTGAACATTCAAAAAGCTCATCTTAACTTGTTTTTCTATAAGACTTAACGATGGAGCATTTTTGCCTAATATCACCAATACTTCTGTGTTGTGTGATAACTGGCTTGATTCGAGTGCCGTTAAGGCTTTTTCAGTGTAATTATCCTTATCAACACCACCCATAGTAATCAACACGCGGTTTATTTTTTTTTGATACAAGCGATATTCCATACTACGTGTGCGGTAATCTAAAAATTCAGGCCTCAACAAAGTGTAATCGGTCCCTGCTAAAACCATGCACCTATCAGGGAGTAACGATTGATAAGCCTTTCGTGTTTGCCCTAAGTTTTGATCCAACAGAATGTTGCAGTCGTGCTCGCGATCGGCCAAATCATCAATCGCCAGAATATGTTTTACGTACCGCCGCGCTGCACGTTCCCAGCTTTTATCGATACCGTAGTGATCAACGACCAGCCAGTCGGGCTGTATCTTTTGTAAAACTTCAGCGCTTTCTTTAAAGTCGCGCTTTTGTCCACCTTTGAGCCAGTTGCTGTGGGCCAGAATCTGATCACTGTCTTCCTCACACTCAGGTAGCATATAAACTGCGTGCTGTCGCTGCACAATCAGTTCGCTCAACTCCCCAGGCTGCCGCCGAGATATAAACACGCATTCGTATCCACGCAGTTTTAGCTCATCCGCCAGTGTCATGCAACGCATCACATGACCTGAGCCCATTTCTAACGAAGCATCAACTCGAAATGCCACTCTCAATCTAGCTTATCCTTTAGCCTTTAGGAACATTGCTACTGACTCCGCAAATACTAAATCGTCATAATCGTCGATATCAACTGCATGCGACCAGTTCATTGGAAAAAATGTGTGTCCTTTACCGTAAAAGTTATGACTGCTCATAAGCGCTGATGTGCTAGCAATCCAAGTTGCTCCCGTCGGACAGTAAAGTTCTGGTAAGTCCTGTGACCGCTCAGATAAAGCATCCTGAAAAATAGGCTCTGGCTCACCTTTACTGCCTAACTTCGCAGCCCACCATGGGTTCATCCAGCCATATTTAAAACAGCTGATCTGAAAGTCTACATCTTCACTTTCAAAGTACTCAACCGACTTAACAATGTCATTTGCATCCCTAAGCGGACAATTAGCCATAAGTTGAACAACGATGTCGTACTCTTCTTCCCAATACTCCTTTGCTTGTGTTAGTGCTGCGACGGTGGCTTCACTAATTATAGAAAAATCATCACAATGACTTTCTCGCAGAAACGGAACTTCGGCACCAAAACGTTTTGCCACCGCGGCAATTTTCGTCGAATCCGTTGAAACCAAAACCCGATCAAAAAGCTTTGATGCCAGTGCAGCCTCAATAGTCCACGCAATCATCGGCTTCCCATTAAATCCATAAATGTTTTTTTCTGGGATTCGTTTAGAGCCTCCTCGAGCCGGAATTATGGCTATTCGTCTCACCATAATGACCATCCTCCGTCCGCTACTAAGGTGTGACCTGTTATTGCGCTACATGAGTCATCTATTAAGTTGTCTAACGGACCAGCTAATTCCGACTCACTCAACATACGCTCGCTAGGGGTCAGTTTTGCATAACGCTGCTTAAAACTATCATCTACACGCCCTTCAACACCACCGTATGCAACGCAGTTAACGCGAATTCTTTGTTTTACGAAGCGTACCGCTAGCTCTTTCGTTAAATGCTGGAGTGCGGCTTTTGCTGTACCGTATTGAATGGGAGACACGGTATCATCCTTCTCATAAAGGTGAGGGTTAGCTGCAACCAATCCATATTGAGAACCTATATTTGTTATTGTTTTTAAATCATTAGCCTGAGTGTTAAAAAGTTCGGTCGAAAGTTCATATGGAACCACTACATCCAGAAGGTACTCGCCCATAAAGTCATTTCGCGATGTCTGCCCTATTTCATTTGTGCTTAAAAAACTGAGGCTTCGAGCGTTATTGACAAGGTGGTTTACCCTATAACCAAGGTCGCAAAGCCTGGTTACAAACTCTCTCACAGAGTTTGGTTCAGTAAAATCCACACAGAAACCGACCAAAGCATCATTGGAAACCTCATTAATGAAATCTTCTATACGAGCTTCCCGCGTAGAGGTAAAAAGTACTTTCCAGCCTTTATTAAGAAAGTGTTTTACAAAAGCTCTACCAAAAGTGCCAGTTCCCCCAGTTATCAATATAGTCTGTTTCATTCCCCCCCCTTTTCAATCAAATCGACAACAGCTTTATTAAAACTACTTGATGACTTGACACTTCTCTCTTCGACACCTTCTACAAAATCACTAAGTGCACTTTTGAAAGCCTGGAAACTATCCGTAAACACAAGTTCCTTATCTGACAAGGTTCCAATCACCTTTATCATTACCGGTGACGCATTCTCGCCTAAAGTGGAAAACGTCGTTGCTATACCACTTTTCCAGAAAACTGACAGCGTTCGCTTTTCACCTTGGTTCCGTAATAACTTATGACTGACCACTTCATCATCGCTCGGTAATAACTTTAATACAGGCTCTATGATATGTACTGCGTACTTTTCCCATGACTTTGGTGTACAAGCAACTATCTGCTTTATATCCCCAACAATTTCTCTATCGAAGTCAGATAATATCAGCTCCTTGCTGTAACGCATTGCTGAGCAAGTGAAAATTTGTCCCGGAAAAGACTGTAGTTCATATAAGTTATTAAGCTCCGCTACAGAAAGCGCTATAGGCTTATCGATATAAACGGGAATACCGGCTTTCAAAAAAGGTGCCGCAAACCGCCAATGGTTTTTGGCATCGTCACGAGCCAGTAACAGCGCATCTATACGTCCCAACATATCCTCTGGCAGTAATTCGATACGCTCGATATGCGCACTTTTGGCAATATGCTCAGAAATAGCCTCCTTTTGTGTCCAGACAGACGTTACGAGTGCACCAGGAATTTGGCTCTTTGGCCAGCTCTGCTGCTCTAAATAACGCGGAATTACTGGAAAGCCGCAATGCTCCATTGCTTTTTTGTCATAGCCATTAAATATAGCGGCCCAAGAGTATGGGTGACCATTTCCCTCAGACAAACCGATTAAGCCAAGCTTCAACATTTCAAAGTTTCCAAAAAGCCGGATTGATTAATTGATTATCAAAAGACAAAATGCTCTTTGGTGGTTTTACTTTCACTCGACTCACGCTACTAGCTAACTCCCCCAACTGCATTGCACTCTCCACACCAACAACTATCTTGTCAATAGTATCTTGAAAAGCCAGAAAGCCTAAGCAAGCTTCGATTCTAGATAGTTTGTTCTCGGATACCCAGCTGTCGAAGCTAGATAGTAGCTCCTCCCAAGGAGCAAAATATGAGGGTCTTTTTTGGGGTTCCATAAGCAGTAGTCCCTGTAAAAATGCAGAACGGATGTGTACCTCAACCCCACGTTGTTTAAGTTTCTCTAAACAACCGCTGACCTGCATACGTCGGTCAAGGATATTCATCGGAGCCTGAATAATATCAAGCTCAAATTTTGAAAAAATTTTATTGGCTTCATCGGGTGTATATACAGACACGCCAATTTTTTTTACAATTCCCAACTTTTTTAAAGATAAAAGTTCGGAGTAGACATTCTCTGCATCTACGCCGAGTAAATCATCTGAACGATGTAACAATAGGGCGTATAGCGATGTTTCTTGTAAATTTTCTAACGAGGCCTCGACACTGTCTCGTATCCATTTTTTAGCAGACTTACATGAGCCGTGGCGCGGAGCAACTTTCGAGATAACATTAAACGGACTTAGGTCATTGCCCCCCAGAACGCTCTCACTTTTACCGTAAGCCGCCGCAGTATCTAAGGTATCAATGCCTAAGTCATTTGCTAAAGATAAAGTTTCCTGAACTCCTTCTATCGAAACTTGCCCTCGCCGATTAGACACACCATAATCAAGCCCAAATTGGACCGTACCAAGTGCCAGCTTCATAGTCCTAGTGCCTTCTTCAAAGCCTCAACAACAGCATTTTGGTCTGTAAACTTCATAGTTGGGTACATAGGAAGGCTTATCGCTTCGCGATAATAGTTCATAGACTCCGGAAAGTCTTCAACCTTAAAGCCAAATCCCTGATAATACGGCTGCGTATGCACCGGAATATAGTGCAAATTAACCCCTATTCCCTGCTCTTTTAAAGCTTCAAACGCGGCTTTATGACTGACCGTCAACTCCTTTAATTTCAGACGAATAACGTACAAATGCAGCCCAGAGTAACTTTCCGGGTGTTGAGACGGAGTTCTTACAGGGAGCTCTTTAAGCAATTCATCATAACGCTTCGCCAATACATGTCGTCTCGCAACATAGTCATCCAGTCGATCTAACTGGCTCAACCCCAATGCAGCCTGAAGCTCCGTCATTCGGTAGTTAAATCCCAAATCCACCTGCTGATAATACCAACTTCCGTCCGGATCGTGAGTCATGTATTCAGGATCTCTGGTAATGCCATGGCTTCTGAGCAAATTCATTTTAGACGCTAACTTCTCATTATTCGTCAACGCCATGCCACCTTCTGCGGTTGTAATTATTTTTACAGGGTGGAAGCTAAATACTGTAATGTCACTAAAACGACCGTTGCCAATGTACTCGTTTTTGTATTTACCACCAATCGCGTGAGAGGCATCTTCTATTATCTTGACACCATACTTATCAGCCATCCCCTTTATCAGTTCCATCTCACAGGACTGGCCGCATAAGTGCACCACTACAAGCACTTTCGGTAGAGCATTGTCTTTCGCTGCTTTTTCCAGTTTCCTTTGTAGTTCCACAACACTGATGTTATAGGTTTTGGGATCAATATCCACAAAATCGACTTTAGCCCCACAATACAGGCCACAGTTAGCTGATGCCAAAAATGTAACTGGCGTAGTCCACAACCAGTCACCTTTACCAAGCCCCAGCGCCAAACAAGCAATATGGAGGGCTGAGGTGGCGCTGTTTACCGCTAACGCATGCTTCGCTCCAACTTTTTGTGAAACAGCCTTTTCGAACGCAGGGATCATAGGCCCCTGCGTTAAAAAGTCAGATGTTAGTACATTGACAACAGCGTCAATATCCGATTGCGTAATGTGCTGTTTACCGTACGGTATCATCAAATTTTCCCAATTTGTTCATGATTGCTATCCAGCCAGCTTTGCAACTGCTCATCAAGCATCCATTCCTCGTTGTTGTCGCTGGAGTAAATAAAGCCTTCCGGGACCTTTTTACCATCTTTGATGCGGTCAGAGTCTTTGTCCCAATTGTGTATCGCCGGTAGAATCTTAAAGTGTTCAGGGTACTCATAGGTATAGGGTGCGTCTTCAAAACCAATCATTTGCTCATGCAGCTTCTCGCCAGGGCGAATACCTACCACTTCCTGACTCGCATCTGGTGCAACCACACGGGCAACGTCAGTCACTTTCATTGAAGGTATTTTTTTTACGTAAATTTCCCCCCCAACCATGTCCTCAAACGCATGCCAAACCAGCTCTACCCCGTCCTCTAAAGAGATCATAAAGCGCGTCATTCGACCATCAGTAATAGGAAGCTTTCCCGTATCTTTAATAGACATAAAGAACGGGATAACGGAACCGCGCGACCCCATAACATTGCCATAGCGAACCACCGAAAACTTGGTTTTGTGTCCGCCAGTATAAGAATTCCCAGCCACAAATAATTTGTCTGAAGCTAGCTTTGTTGCGCCATATAAGTTTATAGGACTACTCGCCTTATCTGTCGACAGTGCAACGACACCTTTGACCCCTTTGTCAATTGCTGCGTCAATAACATTCATAGCTCCGTGAATATTAGTTTTTACACATTCAAAAGGATTATACTCGGCAGTAGGTACAATTTTAGTCGCTGCAGCATGAACAACATAATCAACGCCATCTAAAGCGCGGTACAAGCGTTCTTTATCTCGAACATCACCGATAAAAAAGCGAAGACGGTCATCATTAGGAAAAAGTTTAGCCATTTCCCATTGCTTCATCTCGTCGCGGGAAAAAATAATAATTTTCTTAGGATTGTATTTTTCTAGGGTCATGGGAATAAACTTGTGCCCGAAAGAGCCCGTACCGCCGGTTACTAAAATCGTTGAATTACTTAACATCTTCTACCCTTAAATATAAATTAAGCATGCTTAGCCATTTCCTGGAACATGTCGTTTCTGTTGAACAAATCTTCGTAGTTACCTTTGCCCATAACTCTGCCGTTATCTAATAAATAAATACAATCGCATTTTTTCACCGTTGCTAAGCGATGAGCAATCATAATAATTGTTTTTCTACCCGAGAAATCATGAATAGCATCCATTACTAATTTCTCAGTTATGCCGTCTAATGCACTTGTGGCTTCATCCAAAATTAAAACTTCTGCGTCATCATATAATGCACGAGCTATACCAATTCTTTGTCGCTGTCCGCCTGACAGTTGGATACCGCGTTCACCAACTCGAGTATTAAAGCCTTCAGGTAAACGCTCAAGTAGTTCATCCAAATGAGCCATTTTAGCAGCACGAGTTACACGGTTGTCGTCGATTTCATCGGGAGGAATTCCAAAGGCTATGTTTTCTCTAATACTAGAGTCTGCCAAAAATATAGCTTGGGGAACAAACCCCACATTATTTTGCCAAGCTCTTTTCTTCTGACCTTTTATCTCTTCTCCATCAACTACTAAAGAGCCACTTTGAGGTTCAATTAACCCTAACAGAATATCTATTGCTGTCGATTTTCCAGAGCCAGATGCGCCAACCAAACCAATAACTTGATTTACAGGTATCTCCAACGTAAGTGCATTTAGAGCTTTCTCATCTTTACCTGGATAGTTAAAGCTAATTTTATCTAATGTAATTAATTTTTTAGGTGTGAGTTTACCGGCCTCGGACGAAGAGTTTATATCTTCAATATTTTGACTTTCGATTAAGTCCTTTTCGATACTATCAAAAGACGAAATATTGCCTTTTACTTGTGCCAAACTGGTATAAATTTGCTGGAAAGCCGGTAGTAATTTAAATCCTGCTAATGCATATACCGATAACACCGGCAGAATATTGCCTAAGTTACCGTCGTAAGCAGAGAGCAAATAAAGCACCAAGAATATTACGGCACCAAACGCAACAAGCTCCATTGCATAGCGTGGGGCTTGGGCAAGAGCTCGCGTAACACCCTGAGCACAACCTAAAGTTTTACTCGATTTATCGAAAAGCTGGTTAAATTCGGCCTGTCGCCCCAACAATAAAGTGTCTTTGATACCACCGAAGCCCTCATTCATGAGTTTAAATCTCTGTTGATTTGACTGGGAAATATCTATGCCGTTGCTGTTTAATCGCTTGCGGACTGTTTTATACAAGGTGGCGTAAGCTAATCCAAATACCAATAGTCCTATCGAAGCAACTAAAGGGTTAAAAACGAAAATACCAGTTGCCATCACTATTGCTAACACACCTTTAGCATTCATTTGCATTAAAGGCTGTATGACAAGGTTTGTTATTCGGTTTGCCTCTTGTGAAATTCTATTCGTTAACTCACTACTACTGCCACTTGCATGAAAAAGCCACGGCTGTTGCATATAATGCTTGTATAGGCGCGTGGAAATTTCAGCCCCGACTTGCGCAGCATATAAAGAAAGTCGCCAAATAGTGAACATTGATACCGCTGCCGCGGCCGTTAGTGCTATCAAAACCGCAATGCCTAACCAAAACAAAAAGTCTCTTGGCCTCTCAAAGCCACTTGCTTCGTAAAGTTGTGCTAGCTGTCCATCACCTTTCAGCAAGTTAATATCACCTACCAACGCCATAAAAGGACCTATAGCCGCCACACCAGCCACTTCTGCAAAGGCCATAAGCACAACTAGGAACTGGAGCCGTATTAGACGCTTACGCTGCTCCGAAGTTAGAAGGTCAAAAAGGCGTTTTAAACGTTTAAACATAAACTTCTCGGTTCATAAATTTTAACTTTTCCTGTTCTTTTAAGTTGGCATTTTAGTTAAAAAATGCCGAAATTTTTGGCATTAAAACTCAGGATTTTTTAGGGCAAAGACAAGTTTTGTTGTATTTGAGACTGAAAAATGGCTTTTAAATCAAACTTAACTTATTGATTAATAAAATTAAACCCAAAAATTTAGCAATAGGTCCGTCTATTACAAAGCTGCACCCTTTCACTTTTTTATTTTTCGTCTTCTTTTCTAAATATATTTCTGACTAACACAAAGCCAACACTTAAAAAGCCACCTAAGAAGGTGCCAATAATGCATATTAAAGCACGCGATGGTTTCGCTTTTCGTTCCGGCACTACGGCTGGGTCTAGCGTTTGAAAAATATACTCAGGCCGCACATTCGCCAACATAATGGTTTGTGTTTGCTTTTCGATTAGCTGATAAAACACCTGCTGCATGTCACTTAACGAGGTGTTTTGCAGTTCTTTATCTAAATACTCTAGGCTTCGCTGCGCTTCCTGAATGTCACGTTCGCGCATGTGGTTGTTTATTTCTTCAATAAGCCACACTACCCACTGCTCAGCTACTTCGGGTGACTGATGGTTCACCGCCATAGTCACCAAACCGGTTGTGTCGTCCTTGCTAACTTCCAGTACACTTTCTTTGAAAACTTTCACGTACTCCCAGCTAGACGGTTCCGGCTGTTTAGGTGGTTCGACTTCTCTGACCCATTCTTTGGTGTCCGGGCTATAAAGTTCTTTGTTAAATACAACACCGCTGCCTCGGTTCCATTCTTCCACTGCCATGAGCTCTGGCAGTATGTCGTACTTTTCGACAAAGCTTTTTATAAAGGCGCGAGACTTTAGTATTTCTAATGCAATGGTGGTTTTGTCGGCATTTTTGCCGCCTAAGTTAACGCCAGCGAGGCTTGCCAGACCACCTAATTGCCCCGCCATTTGCGAGAGCCCGCCACCACTGGCTTCTTCGGTCGGTGCTAAAGTTGCCTCTGACTTATAGATATTCGGCAGGCTTAATGAGTAAATAACCGAGCCCACGGCGAATACAAAGGTAATGGCAAGAATCCACCACTTACCCTGCCAGATAATGCCAAACAGCTCGCGCAGATCTATTTCGTCGTCCTGGTAATCCGGATGGCGTTGCGGTTCGTAATTAGGGGGAGTTAACGGTGCTTTTGGAGTGTCTTTATTCATTGTTAGGCCTTAAGGCACGCTACCGCCCATGGGGTGCGGCTCCCATAGACCGATAGCTCTGTTATTTTGTTGTTAGTTTTAGCATCAATAAATTTAGATCAAGCGCGTATAATACCGCATGCAGCCCTTGCCCTACAAAGGCTTTATTGCAAAGTTTTGACGATATTTTGAGCGGTTGGTTCCTTCCTTTTTTCACCCTTTTGTCCTATGGCGGTTTTCATAAGGTTTGTGTAATCTCAATTTGTAGCCTGACATTTATGTCAGGGACAGTATCTCACCTGACATAAATGTCAGGCTACATATGAAGAACCAACACAGAGAACCAAAAACATGGACGTCATTCATCACGGAGCATTTGAAGGGGTTACCGGCTCGTGCCACGAGCTTTTGTTAGACAGTAACCACTCACTACTTATTGACTGTGGGCTATTTCAGGGTGCTGAAACCTCAGGTTCGGGCTCGGACTCAAACACCCAGGAAATTGATTTCGACCTAAACAATGTACAGGCATTGGTTGTAACCCATTGCCACATTGACCACGTTGGTCGCATACCCTGGTTGCTTATTGCGGGTTTCAACGGTCCTATTTATTGCACCAAAGCTACAGCGCTGTTACTACCGCTGGTTATTGAAGACGCCTTAAAGATTGGTTTAACCCGTAACGCTGAAATTATCGACGCGGTTATTGCCCGGCTGAGGCGCCAGCTAAACCCCGTTGGTTATGACCAATGGCTTGAATTGCCCGCCGAGTTTGCTACTGAGCCTTTTAAACTGCGGTTTCGCCAGGCGGGCCATATTCTGGGCTCTTCTTATGTTGAAATTGAAAATGTGAGTACCCACTACCGCGTGGTGTTCTCGGGTGACTTAGGTTGTAAAAACACGCCCCTACTGCCCGATCCTACGCCACTAGAGCGTGCGAACTTTCTGTTGCTGGAAAGTACCTACGGCAACAAAAACCATGAGTCGCGGGCTGATCGCGCACAGCGATTAAAGTCTGTAGTTGAGCGCTGTGTTGAAAATAAAGGCACCATTTTAATTCCGGCTTTTAGTATTGGCCGTACGCAGGAGCTTTTGTACGAGCTGGAAGATATTATTCATACGGCGCGTGAAGAAGAAGCGAAAACTGGCACGAAAAATCCTGTCTGGCATAAAATGACGGTAATTCTGGACTCCCCACTGGCGGCACGGTTTACCAAGCAGTACCGCGCCATGAAGGAGTTATGGGACGAGGACGCCCACAAACGCTTAGATGAGGACCGCCACCCGCTTAATTTTGACCGCCTGCTAACGGTGGATGAGCACAGCGAACACGAGCGCATAGTGAACTACCTGCAAAGCAGTGGTGACCCCTGCATTGTAATTGCCGCCAGCGGTATGTGTACCGGCGGGCGTATGCTCAACTACCTAAAAGCTTTGCTACCCGACCCGCGCACCGATGTGTTGTTTGTGGGGTATCAGGCGGCCGGTACGCCGGGGCGCGATATCCAAACTTACGGCCCTAAAGGCGGCTATGTAGAATTAGACCATCAGCGCATTTGGATTAAAGCGGGCATTTATACCTTAGGCGGTTATTCCGCTCACGCTGACCAGCAGGAGCTGCTGGACTTTATTGACGCTACCGAAGAGCCCGTTAAGCGTATACGGTTGATTCATGGCGAAGCCGATGCGCGTGCGGCGTTAGCAGCAAAAATAAAAGCGCGATACGGAAATGTGGTCACGCCCACTTAATTGGCTGTCGCCCATGCTGCTGCAAATAATCGTTGGCTTTACGAAAATGGTTAGCGTCGAAAAAGCCGCGGTGCGCTGACAAAGGCGACGGATGCGGCGCCGTTAGTATGCAATGCTTGTTGCCGTCTATTAGCGGTATTTTCTTTTGTGCGTGCGAGCCCCACAGTAAAAACACCACATGCTCGGTGGCGTCAGACACTTTGCTAATAACGGTATCGGTAAAGGTTTCCCAGCCCCAGCTGGCGTGGCTGTGTGCTTTACCCTGCTCTACGGTCAGTACGGTATTGAGCAGCAACACACCCTGCTCTGCCCAACTGGTTAAATCGCCGTGCTTAGGCAGAACGGTGTCGGGGTAGTCCATAGCTATGGCTTTGAACATATTGCGCAGCGAGGGCGGAAACTTAACGCCTTCGGGCACTGAAAAGCTTAAACCGTGTGCCTGCCCCGGGCCGTGGTAGGGGTCCTGCCCTAAAATAACCACTTTAATGTTCTCGGGCTCGGTCAGCTTCAGTGTGTTGAACACGTCTTCTTTTGGTGGGTACACCACGCTTTGCTGACGCGCCAGTTCAACGCGCTGCCACAGTTCTTGAAAATACGGTTTTTGCTTTTCTTCGGCTAGGAGATCGCTCCAGGGCATATGGGTGTTTCCGTTGTTATTGTTTTTGTATGATAAAACGATATGATCCTGATTCTCAACTAAAGATGCGCAAGGTTACCCATGTCTGAGCAAAGCCAGTTACCTAAAGTCAGTGTTTATTTAATTACGTTAAACGAAGGTCGCCACCTGGACGAAGTATTGGCCAGTGTTAAAGGCGCTGATGAAATTGTGCTGGTGGATTCGGGCTCAACCGATGACACACTCAGCATTGCCGAAAAGCACGGTGCCCGCATTATTCATCAGGACTGGTTAGGTTATGCCAGACAGAAGGCTTTTGCTTTAGAGCAATGCCGTAACGACTGGGTGATTAACCTGGACGGCGACGAAGTACTGCCGGAAGGCGCTTTTGAGCAGATACAGCAACGTATTGCCAAAGGCGATATTAACGGTATTTACCTGGCGCACGACGATATTTTTATGGGCCATTCGCTGCCTTACCATCGGCATCATCGCTTTCGCCGGGTGTACCGTAAATCGAAGTCGCAGTGGAATACGTCCACCAAAGTGCATGAGCATATTGAGGTAGAGCCACCTCTGACGCACTTGCCTATTGACGTTAAACACTACGGTTACGATTCCGCCCATGGGTACATGGACAAATTGAACAAATATTCGCTGCTAAAAGCAAAACAGCGGGAAGAGCGCGGCAGGCACTGCAGCCTGGCGCGTGTACTGCTGATATTCCCGCTGATGTTTATTAAGTTTTACTTTATTCGCCGCATGTTTTTAGCCGGGTGGCGCGGCTTTATTAAAGCCAACATCGACGCGTTTCACTTTTTCCTGACCGAAGCCAAGCTGTATGAGCGCGCTTACCGACGTAAGCGCGGCGACGATGTTGAGAAGTCGGAGCATTAGCCCCTAACGATATTTATCAAACCAATGCAGGATATAAGCAACTTTGTTCATTAAATTGCTGGGCCGCGCGTAAATACCGTGGCCTGAATCCTGAATGCGTACCATGGCGGTGTCCACACCTTCCAGTTTCAGTGCCTGATAATACTGCTCGGTTTCTGACATTGGCGTTCTGTAGTCGTTTTCACCGGTCAGCAGCATGGTTGGCGTAGTCACATTACCCACGTAGCTGATAGGCGAATACTTCATGTAATGTTCCAGGTTGTCCCATGGCATGCCCGGGAACCAGTACTGATAGAAGAAGTTGTACATATCGGCCGTTAACACAAAGCTGTACCAGTTAATGACCGGCTTAGCCACAACCGCAGCTTTAAAGCGGTCGGTATGACCGACTATCCAGGCGGTCAGTACACCACCACCACTACCGCCGGTAACAAACAGCTCGTCTTCGTTAATAAAGCCTTTGTCGATAACCGCGTCTACGCCATCCATTAAGTCGTTGTAGTCGTGGCTTGGGTAGTTATGATGAATTTCGTTCGCAAAGTCTGAACCGTAGCTGGTGCTGCCGCGCGGGTTGGTGTACAGCACCACGTAACCTGCCGCCGCAAACAACTGAATTTCAGCAGCAAAACGCGGACCATAATTGGTATGCGGGCCACCGTGAATTTCCAGCATTAACGGGTAGTCTTTGTCTTTGTCGAAGCCCGGCGGGTAAGCAATCCAGCCTTGTAAGTCGATACCGTCAACACTGGATTTGTAGTTGATCTCTTCCACTTTGGCTAATTGTTTGTGGCCTAAGGCGTCTTCGTTCAAACGCGTTAGCTGCTGAACGTCGCCGCTGTCCCATAATGCCAGCTCGGCCGGACGCATAGGGTTAGAGATGGTAAAGGCAATGCGGTCACCTTTGGCAACGCTGAAGTCACCACCGCCGTATGGCCGACTGTACGACAACCCACCAACGCGGTCAGTCAGGTTCTTGTATTCGCCGTTTAAGTTGGTACGTGCCAACTGGCCAACGCCATTGTTGTCGTAGGTGAAATAAATGCCCTGGCTGTCGGTATCCCAGGAAAACCCGGTAACGCTGCGATCTAAATCGTCAGCCAGTACTTGCACATTGGAGCCGTCCAACGCCATGACATAGAGTTTAGCCGCCTGAAAGCTCATTTTGGTGTCGTCATAACCGGTAAAGGCAATTTTTTCGCCGTCTGGCGATACTTTTGGCGAGCTGTCCGGGCCATTACGGTCGGTAACCGCTGAAATTTCTTTGCTGCTTAAGGTCAGACGATAAATTTCACTGTTCACAGGCTGGCGGAAAGCGTCGTCGCGACGGTTCGCCGAAAAGAAAATGTGCTTGCTGTCGGGTGACCAGGCCAGCTGCCCGCCATGGTTGAATTCGTCGTCGGTGAGCTGACGTGGCGAACCACCGGTTGCTGGCATAACATAAATTTGCTGATGACCGTCTTTTGCGTAGCCACCACCGTCAAAGCGGTAGTTGTCTTTGTCGACGTACTTAGGCGCTTCGGTCCAGTTAGCACCTTCGGGTTTGCCCGGTAAGCTGACCGGAGCCGGCTTTGATTTTGGTGTGAACATGGAAAAAGCAATTTGGCTGCCATCGGGTGACCAGCTAAGGTTCGACGGCGCTTGTGTCAGCTGCGTTACTGCCGCACTGTCACCGGAGTCGACCCAGTAAATATGCACTTGCGGTGAACCGGTTTCGGTGGAGACATAAGCTAAGCGATCACCATTTGGTGACCACACCGGCTGGCTTTCGCTGCCCTGCTCACCGGTTAAAGGTCGAATGTCGCCGTCGGGCAGACTGGCCCATAAACGGCCTACTTTACGGTCGTTGTTAATGTCCATGGACTGACGCACAAACACTGTCCATTCACCGCTGGGGTGGATGGTCGGCGACGATGCGTATTCCAGCGTGAATACGTCTTCTAACTCGAACTTTTCCTGGGCTGCTGCTGTGCCTGACAAAGCCAGTGCAGCCGCCGCAATTATCCATTTTTTCATTGTTGTTCCCCCGGAAAATAAAAAACCGCCTCGGTAGAGACGGTTTTATCGTGATTCACGGTGTGAATCAATGTATTAGAACGCGTAAGAGAAGCTGACTGACGCATAATCACGGTCAGCGAGCGGATCGAGCTCTTCGTCTGAATACATGGTGTAGCCTAAGCTCACCTTATAAGCTGATAGGTAATCAGCAACCAAATTCAAACCCAGTGACTTACGGCCTTCAATAAAGTTATTATTAGTTGAGTAACCGTTAACGTCGTGATTAAACTGAACTGTAGGGTTCAAGCTCCAGCCCTGCCATACGTCCTTATACTCAAACTGGAAGCGGGTACGGTACCCCCAGGCAGTTGATGTCGCAAAACCTTCGCAGTTGCCGACCCGGCTCTGGAACTGTTGTGCAACATTACTAAAGCCAGCTTGCTCGGCCGCACCAATAAGCGGGTTCATATCTGTTTGAGTTAAACACTTACCATACAGTGGTAAACGGCCATAACGCTGTTCTTGTATGCCAGGCATGTCATGCACGTTGTTCATCGCTACTTCACCAACAAAGGTCATGCGGTCTGAACCCCATAAGCGATCAACAAAACGCACAAAACTTAATTGTGTTTGGCTAACATCTAAGCGGTCGTAGCCACTCGCTAAACCAGAACCACCAAATTCCGTGTTATTAAAACGGTTTGAGAATGTGCTTGGTACATTAGGACGCAAGCCGGTAGTTAAAATTTCGGTGGTGTTAATTTGCACCGGTACGCCGTCTCGATAGCTGTACTCACCCGCAATTGACCATAAACCTACGTTAGTGCTAAAGCTAAAACCATAGACTTCGGTGTCTTCAGGATACTCAAGCACCAACCGCGGACCATCAATCGGATAGCCATTGGGAGAAGACCAGGTGAAGCCAAGGTCTAAAGGCGATACGCCTGCCTGACTAGCCCGGGGATCTTCTATCCAGTTGTATGCCGAAATAATTGGCGTGTTGTTGTGCAGGTTTAGGTAGTAAACACCAAACTCTGTGTCTAAGTCCATTGAGTAGTAACGCAGGTTAGCACCCCACTGACCACTGTCAGATGCTTCCCGTGTAGGGTTGCTGCCAATGTAAGCGCCGGCTTCAACCGACTGACGGTCGCTTAGAAAGTTGCCTTCGGTTAATTCCGGGTTAAGCGTCACTTTGCCGCAACCTGAACCACCAATAATATCAACACTTGAGAAATAAGTACCACAGCCGTCCAGTTTAGTGTTGTCCCACTCGTACTGGTAGAAAGCTTCTAAGTTTAAAGTGTTGGTTAAACCAATACTGGTGCTCAACATACCAACAGGCAACAGGGCTTCTTTAATTTCTGCGCCCGGACGACGTGCCGCGTTTACATCCAGCGGGTTAATGTCGTTAATGCCGTTGAAAACGAAAGTACTTTCACCCCAGCTTAATACCTGACGCCCTAAACGAACGCTGGTTGGCATATCGCCTAAATCAAAGTTGGCGTAGACAAAGGCATCCAGTAATTCAACGCCTTTACCTTGTGAGTAGTCGTCAAAAATATCGTCATTCAGCTTAGTACCGCCGAAATAGTTGTTACCCGCATGCCCGTGCGGCATGTTTTCTTCGGAAACAACATAGTCATACCAATAATTGAAACGCACAAAGGCACCGTGGCTGCCGCCGTCGATGCTTAAGTCATGTACGCCTTTGAATACGGATGATACTAAATCACCTTTATCAAAGTTCAGGTTACCGTCGTCGCCGACACTAGAGCCTGCGGTACCACCCGCACGGTTGCCCGGATGGATAAGATGACTGGCCTGATCTTCCATACGCCATGCAGCGCCGTAAGACAGAATAGAG
>TARA_R100001440_G_scaffold57231_1_pt1 | contig 48842 bp, 41 predicted proteins | sample TARA_R100001440 | Tara Oceans TARA_R100001440 (sample SAMEA2622112) | marine metagenome | biome: marine biome (ENVO:00000447); feature: surface water layer (ENVO:00002042); material: "saline water (ENVO:00002010), including plankton (ENVO:xxxxxxxx)" | depth 5 m
CCCGGATCAGGTCGCGGCTGCGCGCGACCTATCCTTGTTTGTTAAATGCTCTTGAATGCGCACGGGGATGCGCATAATCTAGACAAAACTAGACGCCTCCTGTGGAGACCACTATGCAAGAGCTCTACGATACAACCGCCCCTAGAAAAGCAACTAATCTTTCTGTGAATAGCGACTTGCTGACAAAAACCCGAGCGCTAAATATTAACCTCTCAGCCACCCTTGAGCAGGCTTTGAGAGAGGAGTTGGGAAAACGCAAAGCTGCGCAGTGGGCAGACGAGAATCAAGCGGCCATCAAAAGTTACAACGAATTCGTCGAGCAGCACGGTTGTTTCGGCGACGAATTCCGAGAGTTTTAATGGCTCAGTTCGACGTCTATACCAACCCAAGCAAAACCAGCAAATCGTTTTATCCCTACTTGGTAGACATTCAAAGCCCGCACCTTTCAGAGCTGGCGACACGCATCGTGATTCCGCTTGGCAAGCGCTCGTCGTTTGGAGATAACGCGATGCAAGGCCTTACTCCCGAAATCAACTTCGAGGACAAAAAACTCCTGTTGCTAACACCTCAAATTTCTTCGATACCCACCAAACAACTCAATAGCCCCGTCGGCTCACTAACCCATTTTCGGGATCAAATTGTAGGCGCTCTCGATTTCGCGGTCACCGGCATTTAACGCCAGCCGTAACAGGCGCATTTGTAGTGAGCGCAGCGAACGAAAAATGCGTCCGAGTTTACGGGGTAGAACCCCACCCGGATTTCAAAGACCTTTTATTGCGAATGGCGGTCACTCGCTAGACGCGCAATCAGTATAGTTTCAGAATGAAAGATCACGACTGCCCTATCACGCAGGAACGCTTATGCCTTCGTCTGCTGCTGTATTCACCACACTACTACTGCTGACAGTTCTGCCCGCTCAGGCCGATGAGGCGCCTGAGCGACAAGTGCTGACTCGTTTCTCGGCCATTACCTCTCTGGATGACGGCTGGGCACCTCTGGAATTTCCCAGCATCGACCAATACAGCCACTACACACTGGTTGATGAAGACGGGGTTCAGGTGGTGCGGGCGGAAACCGATGGTGGTGCTTCCGGGCTGATTGCCAGGGTGTCGATTGTGGCGGGTGATCGGCTGATTCTGCGTTGGCGCTGGAAGGTCAGCGGGGTCTACAAGGCCGGTGATGCGCGCAAAAAGTCCGGAGATGACTATCCTGCCCGCATCTACGTTGCCTTTCAGTTTGATCCGGACAGTGCCGGTTTCTTTGAGCGTGCCAAACGCAAAACAGCAGAGCTACTGTATGGCGATGCCCTGCCCGGTAACGCGCTGAACTATATCTGGGCCAATAAGCTGCCGGTTGGCGAGATCGTCACCAATCCGTTCACAGAGCAGACGATGATGATTGCCGTCACCAGCGGTGACGAAGAGGCGGGGCAATGGGTCACTGTAGAGCGGGATATCGTGGCCGACTATAAGGCCGCATTCGGGGAGGCGCCGCCGGAGATCATGGGGATCGGCATTATGAGCGATTCAGACAATACCGGCGAATCAGCGACGGCGTGGTACGGCGATATTCTCGTCGAACACCCATAGCCGGGCGTTGCTGATCGCTAATCTTCGGGTGTTTCCGGATGTTCAACAAGCGGGGCAAGGCGGTCATGCTGCAAGTGCCGCAACTGACCCGATGCGATCAATGACTGGTAGGCCGCATCCAGCCGGTCGACTACACGCTGGGCGTCTGGGTGTTGGCGTGACACGACAAAAGCGCCACGTAGTTGATAGATAGGCGCGCCTTCAAGCGCCAGTTCCGGAAACTTTTGCTGCTCCGCGTATACGGGCTCGTCGTAATCGAGCAGGTAGTCAGCGCGCCCTAGTTGCATCATCGTCAGGGCAGCATGGTGATTGGGGGCTGCGGCTGTTTTCTCTGGATCAAGGTCAACATTGTCCAGCACATTGAGGTAGGTGAAGCCGGCAATCAGCAGGAGTCGCTTGCCTTCAAGCTCCGACACTGAGGTAATATCCGGTACGCCTTTTTTGTGGAACGCCATCAACCGGATCGTCATGGGGCTGCTGGCGCTCTCGACAACCTTGTCTTTCAGCACCGGAAGATCGGCCACGCCCAACCACAAATCAATGTTGCCCTGCGCAAGATATCGGTACACCCGCGCGATCGGCAGCGATTTCCATTTGACGGCATAGCCGGCCATTTCGGCAACCGCTTCCGTCATATCCACCCAGGGGCCTGCTGGCTCGCCACTTTCATCGGTATAGTTGAAGGGTGGGAATTCAATATAGCCCACGCGCAACTCTGGCAGGCTCTTGGCCGCCACAGGCCCGGCAAGCAGCATGCCCGCCAGCCAAAAACAGATCAGTCGTCTTACCGGGGCAGCCGTCATGGCGCTTCCCTTATTACCTTTGAATCTGAACACAAACCAATCCGTAACATTGATAAGTTGCCCTTCCCAACACGGCTACCGTTACTCGCCAACGCCGGCGGGTGCTTGACGAACCAGACTCTCAGGGAAGCCCGGCAAAGTGCCCGGAGCGGGGCTGGAGAAGTCTGTCGAGTGGCCATCCCTTTCTCGCAAACGCTGATACGCGGCATCAAATTCATCACGGTATCGCACGGCGTCAGGTCTTTCCCGCGAGAAAATCCAGCCGGCGATGCGTTCACGCACAAACGAATGCTGTAATCCTTTGAAGCTGTCGTGCCCCGGCGTTGATTTGATTGGCTCCACATAATCGAGCAGGTAGTCCCCCCTGTCCCGCTGCAACATATCAAGGGCTGACCGATGATTGGTGGTATAGGTCAGTTCCACGTCATCCAGCCCCTTCAGATATTTCGCAAGCCCGCCGTAGGTGTACCCCGAGATAAGAATCAGCCGTTTACCCCGCAGATCATCAAATTGGGTCAGCGGGGGGGTGTCGCCAAGAAACCAGGCCGCCAACTCTACCCGAATGGGGTGGCTGGCGCTGACAATTACCTGCTTTTCGAGCATTGGAATACCCGTCAGTCCCGGCCAGACGTCAATCCGCCCTTGCTGCAGAAACAGGTAGATCCGGCTGATAGGCAGATAAACGAATTCGACCCGATAGCCCGCCTCTTCCGCTACTCTCTGGCTCAGCTCGATAAACGACCCGGCCGCTTCACCAGCGTCATTTTGATATTCATAGGGGGGAAACTCGACATAACCGATACGCAGCAATGGTTTTTCTGCCGCCGCGACAAATGCCGGTATAGACAGGACCATCAGCAACACGACGCATCGCACTCGCTGGTGCGCTCGGTACCCGAAGCCGTTACTCAACGAAGGAGATGCCGCCATTAATAATGGCTCCAGGGAGTGAACTGCACAATTACGCCGTAGGTTCTGATTATTGTCATTGTGATTCAGAGCCTACCGCAAGCGCATAAAGTCAGGCTAGTATAATTTTGTCTCACTGTGACGCTAATGCCCGGCGGCCTGTAAGCCGGCCACACCGGATCGCTTGCGTGCCGGCACGGGCAACCAGCACGCCATGCGTTTATCGCAGTATAACGAGCGGAGTGGTGCTAGTTTTCAACATGTTGGTGGTCGTGCTGCCCACCAGGAATTGGCGAATGCGAGAGTGCCCGTAAGCGCCCATTACCAGCAGATCAATCGCGTTTTCCTGCTGATAGCTGTGCAGTGTTTTTTCAACATCGCCCTCGCGGATTGCGAGATGAACTTCACATCCGCTCGCAGCCAAGGCTTTCTCGGCAGTGCGTAGTTGGTTCCAGCGTTCCTCCGATTCAGTCGCGACCATCACCAGATGCAACGGAAATGCCTTGAAGATCGGACTGCTGGCCAGCAGTTCAACACCCCGCATGGCGGTTTCACTGCCATCGAATGCCAGCATGGCGCTACGCGGTTCGGTGTATTCATCCGGCACCAGCAAAATCGGGCGATGCAATGTGCGAATGACGGTTTCAAGCTGACTGCCGATATGCAAATCACGATCGGTACTGCTTTCGCCGTGCAGGCCCACCACCAGCAAACGGATGTCCGCTTCGATATCCAGCAGACACTCGCCCAGATCGCCATGGCGCTGACGCTGGACAATGGAGGTGACCCCATCATCTGTCACCCGGCGTTCGGCAGCTTCGAGCATGTGCTTGCCTTGCTCCAGCGCCAGCTTGCTGCGCTGCTGGTCCAGTTCCGCCAGTTCTTCCAGCAGATGCTCGCGACTACCCAGCCCGATACTGCCGGCCAGATCCGGCTCAGTCGGATACCGGCCATGATCCAGTACATGGAACAGCATCAGCGAGGCTGCCAGACGCTGGCTGGCCCAGGCGGCGTAATCACACACCGCGGTGGTCGATCGGGAACCGTCGATACAGGCTACAACGTGGTTGGTGGCTGCCGGGGGCACGACGTCTTGGCTCATGTACACCTCGTTTCGGATCTTGTTTTAATCATTTGGCACCGGACTATCATGCACCGACAGACCGGTGTCCGTCATTAGTGTCCGATCAGGCCATCGGCTGCTTCGGCTTTGTCGTGCACGCCAAAGCGGTCGACAATGGTGCTGCTTGCTTCATTCAGGCCGATCACTTCTACATCCGCCCCTTCACGGCGGAACTTAATCACGGCTTTGTCGAGCGCGCCCACAGCGGTGATATCCCAGAAGTGCGCCCGGCTGAGATCAATCACCACCTCATCCACCGCTTCCTTGAAATCAAACGACGACAGGAACTTTTCGGTGGAGCTGAAGAACACCTGGCCTACCACAGTGTAAACCCGCTTGCTGCCGGTTTCGTTGATCTCGGAGGTGACCGCCATGTAGTGCCCGATCTTGTTGGCGAAGAACAACGCAGCCAAGAGCACACCGGCAAACACACCCAGCGCCAGGTTATGAGTCGCCACCACCACAATTACCGTCACCAGCATGACGATATTGGTAGAAAGCGGATACTTGCGCAGGTTGCGCAGCGAATCCCAGCTGAAAGTACCGATGGAAACCATGATCATCACAGACACCAATGCTGCCATTGGGATCTGGACCAACCATTCGTCCAAAACCAGCACCATCACCAGCAGGAATACACCGGCGGTAAGGGTGGACAGGCGGGTGCGGCCACCGGATTTCACGTTAATGATCGACTGACCAATCATGGCGCAGCCAGCCATGCCCCCCAGCAGACCGGAACCAATGTTGGCGATGCCCTGACCTTTGCACTCGCGATTACGGTCGCTGGTGGTATCGGTCAGATCGTCCACAATCGTGGCCGTCATCAGCGATTCCAGCAGACCTACAACTGCCAGCGGCAGAGAGTACGGCAGGATGATCCAGAGGGTTTCCAGGGTCATCGGTACATCTGGCCAGAGAAAAATCGGCAGCGTATCCGGCAGTTCCCCCATATCACCAACCGTGCGGACATCGATGTTGAGCACAATCGCTACAACGGTCAGCGAGACAATACAAATCAGCGGCGAAGGCAGCACTTTGCCGATGCGGGGAATTAACGGGAACAGGTAGATAATCCCCAGGCCTGCGGCCGTCATCGCATAAACATGCCAGGTAACATTCGTCAGCTCGGGTAACTGCGCCATGAAGATCAGAATCGCCAGGGCGTTCACGAAACCGGTGACTACCGAGCGCGAAACAAACCGCATCAGCGAACCCAGCTTCAGAAAACCGGCGGCAATCTGGATCACCCCGGTGAGCAGCGTCGCCGCCAGCAGATACTCAAGCCCGTGCTCTTTTACCAGCGTTACCATCAGCAGCGCCATTGCGCCGGTCGCCGCCGATATCATCCCCGGACGTCCGCCGGCAAAGGCAATCACTACGGCGATACAGAAAGAGGCGTAGAGCCCGACCCGCGGATCAACACCGGCGATAATGGAAAAGGCAATCGCCTCCGGAATCAGTGCCAGAGCGACCACGACGCCCGCGAGAAGATCGCCACGGACATTGGAAAACCAGTTCTTCTTCAACGACAACAACATGACAGCAAGCCTTTGGGGTATTCATCACAATGCGGGATTACGCCGTGTCCAGACACAGCGCCCGCCTGAAAAGCATCTTGGGTCTCTATTACGTCAGGTAAACCACACACAACAGGCCGACCGAACCCATCACCAGGGTGTACGGCAGCGCCATCAAGACCATACGACCGTAGGAAAGCCTGACCAGCGGCGCGATGGCGGATGTCAGCAGGAACAGGAACGCCGCCTGTCCATTTGGCGTGGCCACGCTGGGCAGGTTGGTACCGGTGTTGATCGCGACCGCCAACTGCTGGAAATGCGCCTCCGAGATATGGCCATCCAACAGCGCCTGTTTGATCTCACTGATATACACGGTCGCCACAAACACGTTATCGCTGATCATCGATAACAGGCCGTTCGCTACAAAAAACATACCCGGCTGCTCGGAAGCCGGCAACGACAACACATAGTCGATGATGGGCTTGAACAGGTGCTGGTCGTGGATGATCGCCACTACCGCGAAAAACACCACCAACAACGAGGTAAAGGGCAAGGCTTCCTGAAACGCCTTGCCAATCTGATGCTCATCGGTCACACCCGTAAACGAGGTGATCAGCACGATAACCAGTAGCCCGATCAGGCCAACTTCAGCCACGTGAAAGGCCAGACCGAAAACCAACACGACCGCCGCCATCCCCTGAACCCAGAGCGCGGCGCGATCAGACGGAGTGCGACGTGCGCGCTCGTTAGCCGCGAACTCTTCCAGCACCTGTCTTACCGGTTTGGGCAAACGGGCGCCGTAACCAAACCAGCCCATTTTTTCGAGCAGCAGGCAGGTGAGAAGACCCGCTATCAGCACCGGTATACTTACTGGCGCCATACGCATGAAGAATTCGCCAAAATCCCAGCCCACAACCTTGGCAATCAGCAGGTTTTGCGGTTCGCCTACCATGGTCGCAACGCCACCCAGCGCCGTACCCACAGCACCGTGCATCAGCAGGCTGCGCAAAAAGGCGCGGAACTGCTCCAGATCTTCCCTGTGCAATTCGATAACGTCGTGGTCACTGCCGGAATTGTGATCGTCATGCTGATAGCCCTTACCGGAGGCCACTTTGTGGTAGACCGAGAAAAAGCCCACCGCCACGCTGATAATGACGGCCGTCACGGTCAGGGCATCCAGAAATGCCGACAACACCGCTGCAACCAGACTGAATAGCAACGACAGGGTGGATTTGGACCGCACCCCCACCAGAATCTGGGTAAAGGTCACCAGCAGCAGGTCTTTCATGAAATAAATGCCCGCCACCATGAACATCAACAGCATGATAACCGGCAGGTTATTGAGCACCTCAAGATAAACCGCATCGGCAGAGGTCAGCCCGATGATCAGCGCTTCTGTTGCCAGCAGTCCGCCAGGTAGCAGCGGGTAGCATTTCAGAGCCATCGCCAGGGTAAAGATAAACTCGGCCACCAATAACCAGCCGGCAACAACCGGCCCTAGTGTCCACAGTACCAGCGGGTTCACCACCAGAAATAACAAGATAGCCTGCTTGTACCAGGTAGGCGCATTGCCAAGAAAGTTTGCGGCAAAACCGCCTATTATTGTTGATGGCATGATAATTATTCTATTCAGTCATAGGGTTAAGACTCGGAGAAAAGGCTATCCGTTATCGAAGCATCAGCCATTGCAGCGATACCCCGTGAGCCCGAAGCGACTACACCCCGTGTCCCGGGTATACGGGCTCGTAATCAGGGCGCGGAATTGTACCAGAACCGGCTCGTGTTTGGCACCGGAGTTGAGCAAATTACAACCAGTTATGACCAGAGCAATACGGTATTGTGGAATCGTAATATAGCGCTCGGGGCCTTCAGTAATGGGCGTTAGCCGGTTAATTCTTCAAGCTTGTCATCAAATAATAGTGGTTATCATTTGCATTAATCAAAGCCATATACCATTCTCCAGAAAGTAGCCGCTAATGGAGGGGAATAAGTATGAGTGATTCAGTGATATTGATGGCCGGATCGCCGGTGTCTCTTTGCAATGCGTGGAAAAGGTTGCGGACCGAAACCTGCCCCGCGCATGCGGCACCCAGGAAACGACAAACCCGGGGCAGTGCCTCATCAAAGAGCGACTCCGGCTCGCGGCAAATGTCAGGCTAACCTTCGAGCTGGCCCGGGTAATCCTGATAAATCTCGACACACCAGGAGAGCCCCAGAGCAAGTAGAACAAGCCCGATTGCCAGCTTGAGCTTGACCTCGGGCACTGACTTCATGCGCCCGTGTAATACCAGCGCTGCAGCCGTTACGGCGCTAATTCCCGCAGCGACACCCCACAGAACCTGGTTCCAGGCCGCCGTTGCGGCTCCGATGGGCAGCACAACCACAACGATTTCCGCCGCTTCTACTACTGAACTCTTTGCCATGACCAGAAACACAAACGGGGAAAATGCCTGAACGGCAGCTTCCACGGTGGGCGACACCTTCAGCTTGCCTAAAGGATCTTCTGCCCAACGTGGACGCTTATTGGCAATCAGCCGGCGTATAGATTTCTGGGTCCAGTGCAGGCCCATGGCCGTCAGCAGAAAGGCAGCCAATACCCTTAGCCAGAAAACGGGTAGCATCTGGTTCAACGGAAGCAGGGTGATGGCCAGAACAGCCACCAGTACATGACCGATCACAACCGCGGCCAGTGCTTCCCGGGGGTACCCGGCCCGCACAATGGCGTAGGCGATCACTGCGGTCTCAAAAAACTCAACCGCAGTGCCGGTAAATGCAGCAATAAATGGCGAGATCATGCACGTTCCCTGTGCGATATCAGACTTGCGCTTCAGTGCCCGTTATTCAACGGTGACACTCTTGGCGAGGTTCCTTGGCTGATCAACGTCCGTACCTTTGAGCACGGCCACGTGGTACGACAACAACTGGAGCGGAATCGTATACACGATCGGCGCGGTAATCGGGTGCACCTCAGGAATCGCCATGACGTGAGTCCCGTCTTCATTCGCCAGGCCTGCCGCACCGTCAGCAAATACAAACAGCTCACCGCCCCGGGCCCGGACTTCCTCGAGGTTTGATTTCAGCTTTTCGAGCAAGGCGTTGTTCGGCGCAATGGTGACTACCGGCATTTCGCTATCGACCAGCGCCAGTGGGCCATGCTTTAACTCACCCGCCGGATAGGCCTCAGCGTGGATGTAGGAGATTTCCTTGAGCTTGAGCGCACCTTCGAGCGCGACCGGAAACAAGGTACCGCGCCCCAGGAACAGGCTGTGGTTCTTGTCCATAAAGGCACGGCTCATGTCTGCAATCTTGCTATCGAGCGCCAGCACCTGCTCAACCTGGCCCGGGAGCTTGCGAAGCTCGCGTACGATTTCCGCTTCTTTTTCCTGATCAAGACCATTGTGGCGCGCCAGCGCGAGGGTGAAGATCAACAGTGCGGTCAGCTGGGTAGTAAAGGCCTTGGTGGATGCAACACCGATTTCGGGACCAGCCTGCGTCATGATCACCAGATCCGACTCCCGAACCAGAGAACTGCCCGGCACATTGCAGATAGCCAGGGCGGCGCGGAACCCGGCTTCTTTTGCCTGACGCAGTGCCGCCAGAGTATCGGCGGTCTCACCCGACTGAGAGATACTCAGGAACAGGGTGTCCTTCTGGATCACGTGTTTGCGATAGCGATATTCCGATGCCACCTCAACCGAGCAGGGCACGCCTGCCAGTTCCTCGATCCAGTATCGGGCGACCATACCGGCATGATAGCTGGTACCACAGGCGATGATCTGAACGTGACGGATGTCGGCCAGAAGATTCTCTGCCGCCGTTCCCAGTGCCTGTTCCAGCACCCGGCTGTCAGTCAGGCGGCCTTCCATTGTGGCCTGGATGACTTTGGGCTGCTCGTAGATTTCCTTGAGCATGTAATGACGGTATTCGCCCTTGTCTGCGGCATCGAGGCCGTGCTCAAAGCGATTGACTGCGCGCTCCGCTTTGGCTCCGGTCTTGTCCCAGATCTGCACAGCATCCTTGCGGATTTCAGCAATGTCGCCTTCTTCAAGGAACATGAAACGGTCGGTTACCGGCAAAAGTGCGAGCTGGTCGGAAGCAATGAAGTGCTCACCAATGCCTACACCTACGACCAGCGGGCTGCCTTCCCGGCAAACGATCAGGCGGTCCGGCTCACCTGCATGCAGAACCGCCAGGGCGAATGCACCCCGTAGCTCGGCGATCGCGCTGCGAACAGCCGAAAGGATGTCCCCCTGGGTGCGATAATAGGATTCAACCAGATGTGCCACGACTTCGGTGTCAGTCTGGGAGGTAAAGACAAAGCCCTCACCCTTGAGGCGTTCCCGCAACTGCTGATAATTTTCAATGATACCGTTGTGAACAATCGCCAGCCGATCGCCCGACATGTGGGGGTGTGCATTGATTTTCGATGGTTCACCGTGGGTCGCCCAACGCGTGTGCGCAATACCGGTGACGCCCTTATGCCCGGATTTGGCCAGGACATCGCCAAGGGCGCTGACCTTGCCCACTTCCCGTTCCCGCATAATATTGCCGTCATTACCGAAAATCGCCATACCGGCGGAGTCGTAACCCCGGTACTCGAGACGGCGAAGGCCTTCCAGCAGAATTTCCTGGACGTCCCTCTCAGATACTGCACCTACAATTCCACACATCGTGTTGTTCCTGTTAATCCGTAAGGCGTTGTCGACGCTGATTTACTGCTTGCGGGGTCGTTGCCAGTTTTGAATATTACGCTGCTTACCGCGGGCGACAGCCAGCTCTTCGGGTTCAACATCCCGGGTAATGGTAGAGCCGGCCCCTATGGTTGCACCTTCAGCGATCGTCACCGGTGCGACCAGTGACGAATTGGATCCGACGAATACACCGTTGCCAATGCGCGTCTGGAACTTATTGACTCCATCATAGTTGCAGGTGATGGTCCCTGCACCCACATTCACATCGCGCCCCAGCTCAGCATCACCGACGTAGCTCAGGTGGTTAATTTTACTGCCTTCCCCGACAATTGCCTTTTTGGTTTCGACAAAATTACCAACCTTGGTATTACGCGCCAACTCGGTGCCTGGACGCAACCGCGCGAAAGGACCTATGTGGGCGCCTTCACCGACCTGCGCGCCATCGATTACCGAGTTGGCTTCGATAACGGCGTCATTGGCGATTGAGGCATTGCGTATCAGGCAGTTAGGGCCAATGGATACCCGATTTCCAAGCGTGACTTCACCCTCAAACACCACATTGATATCGATCGTGATGTCCTGCCCGATCGTCAGCGGCCCGCGCACATCGACCCGGGCAGGATCCGCCAAAGTCGCCCCTTCCGTCATTAGTCTGCGAGCTTCATTCAACTGATACCAGCGTTCAAGCTCCGCAAGTTGCAGGCGATTGTTGACGCCCTGCACTTCATATTCGGTTTCGGGATGGGCGACCTTCACTTCGATGCCACGCTCAACTGCCATCGAGATAACATCGGTCAGATAGTACTCGCCCTGGGCATTACTGTTGGAAAGCTGGGGCAGCCAGTCTTTCAGATGCCGGGCAGAAACCGCAAGAATGCCGGTATTGACCTCGTTAACCGCCAACTGCTCCGCTGACGCGTCCTTCTGCTCGACGATCGCGAGCACCTTGTTGTCCGCATCCCGCAAGATACGGCCGTAGCCATCCGGATTATCCAGCCGCACCGTTAGCAGACCAATCGACTGATCACTGACCTGATCCGCAAGATGCGCCAATGTGTCCTGTCGGGTCAGTGGTACATCACCGTAAAGAATCAGCACCCGGGCATCATCCGGTAGCTGAGGCAATGCCTGGGCGACGGCGTGACCGGTACCCAGTTGCTCCGTTTGCAACGCCCACTGAATATCGTCCGCCGGCGTTACCTCACGCACCTGGTCCGCGCCATGACCGATAACGCCGTGAATACCGGCGGCACCCAGCGAGCGAGCTGTACCAATCACATGATGGAGCATCGGCCGGCCCGCCACTTTGTGGAGTACTTTGGGGAGTGCGGATTTCATCCGCGAGCCTTGTCCGGCGGCGAGAATAACAACGTGCAGTGGTTGCGTCATAACAATCGGTTTTCCTTCGACGGTCCGTTGGTTGCAACAGTGCGGACACAATAACTTGTCCAATAGCCAAAAAAAAAGCCGCCCCCTGTCATAACGTTACCTAAACCGGTCGTTACTTCAGGATGCGGCCTTTTCAGAGCCTGATATACAGCAGTGGTCTTAGCGGTGGTTGCGAAGCTGCTGAATCGTTCTCAGCATCGCAGTCGCTTCAGCCAGTTCTACGGCAGCACGGCTGTACTCAAATTCACTGGTCTGATTCGCCAGTGCTTTCTCTGCTTCGCGCTGCGCTTCAAGCGCCGCTGCCTCGTCCACATCCTTGGCACGAACAGCAGTGTCCGCAAGCAGTGTCACCACTGTAGGCTGAACTTCCAGGTAACCACCGGAAACGTAGAGGATCTCCTCTTCGCCACCTTGCTTGATCACACGTACCGGACCCGGCTTGAGCTGAGTCAGCAGTGGTGTGTGACCAGGCGCAATACCCAGATCACCCTCCGAACCGGCCGCGATAAGCATCTCGACCCGCCCGGAAAAGATCTTTTGTTCAGCACTGACGACATCACAATGTAAAGTCATAGCCATCTTCTTAGCCTCTTTGATCGGTCAGGAAACAGGGCCTTACTTCTTCTTGGCCTTCATTTCCTTCGCTTTCTCGACGGCTTCCTCGATTGTGCCGACCATGTAGAACGCCTGCTCAGGCATATCATCATAGTCACCAGCCAGAATCCCTTTGAAGCTGCTGATAGTCTCTTTCAGAGAGACATACTTACCGGGTGCACCGGTGAAAACTTCAGCAACGTGGAACGGCTGCGACAGGAAACGCTCAATCTTACGGGCGCGGGCAACGGTCAGTTTGTCTTCTTCTGACAGTTCGTCCATACCCAGGATCGCGATGATGTCCTTGAGTTCCTTGAAGCGCTGCAGGTTGGTCTGAACGCCACGAGCTACTTCATAGTGCTCCTGGCCGATGACCAGCGGATCCAGCTGACGAGAGGTGGAATCCAGTGGATCGATCGCAGGGTAGATACCCTTGGACGCAATATCACGGCTCAGTACCACTGTCGCATCAAGGTGCGAGAAGGTGGTCGCAGGTGACGGGTCAGTCAAGTCATCCGCAGGAACGTAAACGGCCTGCACCGACGTGATCGAACCATCTTTGGTTGAGGTGATACGTTCCTGCAGCTGGCCCATCTCTTCTGCCAGAGTCGGCTGATAACCTACCGCAGAAGGCATACGACCCAGCAGTGCCGATACTTCGGTACCTGCCAGCGTATAACGGTAAATGTTATCAACGAACAGCAGAACGTCACGGCCTTCGTCACGGAACTTCTCGGCCATGGTCAGGCCGGTCAGTGCCACACGCAGACGGTTCCCCGGGGGCTCGTTCATCTGGCCGTAAACCATCGCGACCTTATCGAGAACGTTAGACTCCTTCATTTCGTAGTAGAAGTCGTTACCTTCACGGGTCCGCTCACCGACACCGGCGAATACCGAAAGACCGGAGTGCTCTTTGGCGATGTTGTTGATCAGCTCCATCATGTTGACGGTCTTACCAACACCCGCACCACCGAACAGACCGACCTTACCGCCCTTCGCAAACGGGCAGATCAGGTCGATAACCTTGATGCCTGTTTCCAGCAGATCAGCAGAAGCTGCCTGGTCAGCATAACCCGGTGCTTTACGGTGGATCGCCCAACGCTCTTCTTCACCGATTTCACCGGCTTCGTCGATAGGACGACCCAGAACATCCATGATCCGACCCAGGGTTTTGGTGCCAACCGGGACGGAAATAGGTGCGTTGGTGTTTTCTGCCTTCAGGCCACGCTTGAGGCCTTCGGTGCTACCCATGGCGATGGTACGAACGATACCGTCACCCAGCTGCTGCTGGACTTCCAGAGTCGTCTCGCCACCTTCAAGCAGCAGCGCGTCATATATTTTTGGCACTGAATCCCGTGGAAATTCCACGTCGATTACCGCGCCAATGATCTGAACGATGTGTCCGCTACTCATGCTCAGTTCCTCGTTATCTTAAAAGTCATAAAAACCAGTTGGATCGTGGGGTCATCAGACCGATGCTGCACCGCTCACGATTTCCGAGATCTCTTGGGTAATGGCGGCCTGACGGGCTTTGTTATACGCCAGCTGCAAATCACCAATGATGTCACCTGCGTTATCAGTCGCGCTCTTCATCGCAATCATTCGCGCGGCCTGTTCACAAGCCAGGTTCTCCATCACACCCTGATAAACCTGAGATTCGATAAAACGTGTCAAAAGACCATCGAGAATCGGGCGAGCGTCTGGCTCGTAAACGTAGTCCCACTGGTTCTTACTCACGTCTTCGTCTTCATCTGCGGGCAATGGCAGAAGCTGCTCAACCGTCGGGCTCTGAGTCATGGTGTTAACAAAAGAGTTACTCACCAGATACAGGCGATCGATCGTGCCTTCTTCGAACGCATCCAGCATCACTTTGACGTTGCCGATCAGTTGCTCGGCACTGGGTGAATCACCCAGATGCGTCAGCGCTGCAATCACGTTTCCGCCATAGTTACGGAAAAAGGATGCGCCTTTCTGTCCAATAGCGCAGAGATCGGTTTCGACCCCTTTTTCCTTCCATTGCCGCATATCCCTGATAAGCGCCTTGAACAGGTTAATGTTCAGGCCGCCACACAGGCCGCGATCCGTTGACACCACAATGTAGCCCACGCGCTTAACGTCACGCTCAACCATAAAGGGGTGCTGATACTGGGCATTTGCCTTGGCAATGTGCCCGATTACCTGACGCATCTTTTCAGCATACGGGCGTGTCGCCTGCATGCGTTCCTGAGCTTTGCGCATTTTGCTCGCCGCAACCATTTCCATGGCGCTGGTGATCTTCTGCGTGCTCTTGATGCTGGAAATCTGGTTACGTATTTCTTTTCCGACGGCCATAACTCACTGCCTTTTCAAGTTAGACACCCGAGCCTGAAACTAACGCGGCCCGCTGTTAAAAGCGGGCCCGTGCTTTACCAGGATTGAGTGGTCTTGAATTTCTCGATTGCAGCTTTCAGGCCCGCAGCGATGTCATCATTGAAATCGCCTTTCTCGTTGATCTTGGCCAGGAGCTCAGTTTGTTCGCTGCGCATCCAGCTCATCAGGGCTGCTTCAAAAGCAACAACCTTCTCAACATCAACGTCATCCAGGAAGCCTTCGTTGGCTGCGTACAGAACGGTGCCCATTTCAGCCACCGACATCGGGCTGTACTGGTTCTGCTTCATCAGTTCGGTAACACGCTGACCATGCTCAAGCTGCTTACGGGTTGCTTCGTCCAGGTCAGATGCGAACTGGGCAAATGCCGCCAGTTCCCGGTACTGAGCCAGAGCCAGACGAATACCGCCACCCAGCTTCTTCATGATCTTGGTCTGCGCTGAACCGCCAACCCGCGAAACCGATACACCTGCGTTCATCGCCGGACGGATGCCGGAGTTGAACAGGTTGGTTTCCAGGAAGATCTGACCATCGGTAATGGAGATTACGTTGGTCGGAACGAAGGCGGACACGTCACCAGCCTGAGTTTCGATGATCGGCAGCGCGGTCAGAGAGCCTGTTTTGCCCTTCACTTCGCCGTTGGTCATCTGCTCTACGTACTCGGCGTTTACGCGGGATGCGCGCTCCAGCAGACGTGAGTGCAGGTAGAAAACGTCACCAGGATAAGCTTCACGTCCTGGCGGACGACGCAGCAGCAACGAGATCTGACGGTAAGCAACGGCCTGTTTACTCAGGTCGTCAAATACGATCAGGGCGTCTTCGCCACGGTCACGGAAATATTCACCCATGGAAGTACCGGCATAAGGTGCCAGGAACTGCATGGCCGCAGGGTCAGCTGCGCCGGCTGCAACGACGATGGTGTGATCCATCGCGCCGTGCTCTTCAAGCTTGCGCACAACCGCTGCAATAGAAGACTGCTTCTGGCCAACAGCAACATAGATACACTTGATGCCACTGTCTTTCTGGTTGATGATCGCATCGATCGCAACCGCCGTTTTACCGATCTGACGGTCACCGATAATCAGCTCACGCTGGCCACGGCCGATTGGCACCATGGTATCGATAGCCTTGAGACCTGTCTGAACAGGTTCATCGACCGACTGACGTGCGATAACGCCCGGTGCGACTTTCTCGATCGGTGCGGTCAGCTCATTGCCCAGCTCACCTTTGGCATCGATCGGGTTACCCAGCGCATCAACAACGCGGCCCAGTAGCTGCTCGCCAACGGGGACTTCCAGGATGCGACCGGTGCAACGCACCTTCTGGCCTTCGGCCAGGTCTTCGTAATCACCCAGAACAACCGCACCGACAGAATCACGCTCAAGGTTGAGCGCCATGCCGAAGATACCGTTGTCAAATTCAATCATCTCACCGTACATAACGTCGGCAAGACCGTGGACCAGCACGATACCGTCCGATACGGACAGGATGGTGCCTTCATTGCGTGCTTCAGAAGAGATATCGAGCTGTTCGATTCTCTTCTTGATGATGTCACTGATCTCGGATGGATTCAGTTGCTGCATGCCTTTATCCTCAAACCTTGTGCTGAAATCAGGAGCCCAGTGCTTCGGTCAACTTGGCGATCTTTCCGCGTACAGAGGCGTCGATAACCGTATCGCCAGCGCGAATAACCACACCACCAATCAATGACTGGTCGACCTTCGTTGCAAGACTCACTTTGCGATCCAGTTTCCTAGACAGTGCCTCAGCCAGCGTCTTCTGCTGTGCTTCAGACAGCTCATACGGCGCACTCACCTCAACATCCACACTGCGCTCGATATTCGCACGGTAGGTGTCGTAGAGGCTGGAAATCTCCGGCAACAGCGGCAAGCGCTGGTTTTCGGACAGGATAGAAATAAAATTCCTGAACGGCTCGGAAACTGAGTTGTCGTAAAGGTTGACCAGAAACTCTGCCTTGCGCTCTTCGGTCAGGCTGGGGTTCCCCAGCAGACCGCGCATGTCACTGTCAGCCGTTGCCTGTGCTGCAAAGGTTAGCGTGTCAGCCCACTCAGCCAGTTGATTCTGGTCCTGAGCGGTCTGAAAAGCCGCTTTGGCATAGGGTCGGGCCAGCGTTGTCAGTTCTGCCATGATGAACCTCTTTTAGAGTTCTGCTGCCAGCTTATCCAGCATCTCGCTGTGCTTGTTGGCATCGACAGAGCTTTCCAGGATCTTCTCGGCGCCCGCAATTGCGATAGCAGCAATTTCTGCACGCAACGCTTCCCGGGCCTGATTACGCTCCTGCTCAATTTCGGCTTTGGCCTGCTCAATCAGCTTCTGACCTTCCTTGCGGGCGTCATCTTTCGATGCTTCCACAATCTGGGCCGCCCGCTTGTTAGCCTGCTCAATCAAAGCAGCGCCTTCCTGCTTGGCTTCACGCAGTTCCTGAGCCGCTTTGTCTTGCGCGAGCTCCAGGTCACGTGCTGCCCGATCAGAGGCCGCAAGACCGTCAGCGATCTTCTTTTGTCTCTCCTGCAGGGCCGCCGTAATAGGAGGCCAAACATACTTCATGCAGAAGACGACAAAGATAAAGAACGCGATGGCTTGACCGATTAGCGTCAAATTAATGTTCACGTCTTCACCTCGCCTGTCGTTAAAAAACGTTCAAATCCGGTTCGCCCCGTAAAAACGAGGCGAGCCCATTAACCGACTTGAGCGAGGAACGGGTTAGCGAAGGTGAAGAACAGTGCGATACCAACACCGATCATGGTGACGGCGTCCAACAGGCCTGCAACGATGAACATTTTGACCTGCAGCATCGGTGTCATTTCTGGCTGACGAGCAGCACCTTCAAGGAACTTGCCACCCAAGATACCGAAGCCAATGGCGGTACCCAGGGCACCCAGACCAATCAGCAGCGCAACGGCAATCGCGGTCATTCCAACTACAGTTTCCATGATAACTCCCAGTTTTCAGTTAGTAGGTTTTCAAGTTTTGGGTTTTCGGTTTAGTTAAAGCTTAATGGTTATCTTCGTGCGCCATACTCAGGTACACGATGGTCAGCATCATAAAGATGAAGGCCTGCAGCGTGATAACCAGAATGTGGAAAATCGCCCAGGGCACAGACAGCGTCCATTGTGCCCACAGGGGAAGCAGTGCAATCAGGATAAACAGCAATTCACCGGCGTAAAGGTTACCGAACAGACGTAGCGCAAGTGAAACAGGTTTGGCCAGCAGACTCACACCTTCCAGCAGGAAGTTGACTGGCACCAACAGGATCTTCAGGAAAATATTATCTGAAGAGAAAGGATGCATGGTCAGCTCACTCATGAAGCCGCCGACACCTTTTACCTTGATGCTGTAGAAGATAATCAGAAGGAAGACAGAAAGTGACATACCCAGCGTCACGTTCACATCGGTGGTCGGTACCACTTTCATGTACTCAACACCGGCAGCGTGGAACAGCCACGGCAGGAAGTCGACAGGAACCAGATCCATCAGGTTCATCAGGAAAATCCAGCAGAAAATGGTCAATGCCAGCGGCGCGATGACCTTGTTGCGACCGTGGAAAGTCTCTTTAACACTGGTGTCTACGAACTCAACCATGACCTCTACGAAGTTCTGCAGGCCGCCCGGGGTGCCGCTGGTCGCTTTCTTGGCGGCCATCCGGAACAGCCCCAGAAAAATAACGCCCATCAGCACGGACCAGCCCAGCGAGTCCACGTGAACAGCCCAGAAGCCCATATCGGACGCTTCTGCCGCATTTTTCGCGATTGTCCAGGTGCTGTCGTTCAGCACAGAGCCGTCAGCGCGCTCGTACCCCGCCGGCAAGTTGCCATAGGTCAAGTTCTGAAGGTGGTGCCGGATGTATTCTGATGCAGTGCCTGCCATAGTGCTCTCTCAGGTCCTGTTAGCGTCGCTGCGGTCGGCCACTTGCAAGAAGTGGCGTCAGCCAGTTGATCACTAGCATGATCGCAAATGTTAGAAAAAGTGCTGCCACATCAAGTGGCTGAATCCATTTAAAGGCCATCGTAAAAAAGACGGCACTCAGAATGAGCTTTCCGGCCTCACCCTGATAAAAAGAGCTAACAATCTGTTTCGCGGAGCGCGCGCCAGCGTGGCGAAAGGCTTTTCTCGCGAAATACGCGTTGGGAAGCACAAAAATAAAGCCCCCCACCAGTGCTGAGTATGCGGCAACATTTCCTCTGGCCCAAAAGGCCAGAGCAATCAGGACGACCATAATGGTCTGAAAAACAAGCCACCTCAGGACGGGCGGACGATGGATACCCTGTGTCTTAACATTCGCCATCTTTGTCCCAGCATCAACGGTGGCAGGAACCCGACCTGATTGACGGTCCGCCTGCACATAAGCGCCGCAGATTATATGTTTTCGAGTGTAATGAATCAACCAAACAGGGCAGAGAGCACGCCGGATTGCCCCGATTTGGCGCGCGCGGTGCACAGGCTAGTTATCCCATGAGAAACATGACACTAGATGTAGTGTCTTTAACCAAAAAGCGTCGCCTTCAGTGACATAAATTGGCATTGCAATTGGGCGTGATGACAGCGGCCAAATTACTTTATATGGCCCAAAATCCCATCGAGCTCATCAAGCGAGCTGTATTCTATAACCAGTTTTCCCTTACCCCGGTTGCCATGGTCGATCTTGACACTGGCGCCCAGTCGGTCCGCAAGATCATCCTGAAGGCGGCGAATATTGGGATCCACCTCGCTCTTGCGCGATTTCTGCTCGGGGTTTTCCTGTTGAATACGGCGCACCAGGGCTTCGGTCTGACGCACGCTCAGTGATTTGGCGACGACCTGCCGGGCGATCTGCATTTGCTGCTCAGGCGGCAAGGTCAGCATGGCGCGACCATGCCCCATCTCCAGGTCGCCATGTTCGAGCATCACCCGCACATCCTCAACCAGTCCGATCAGTCTCAACAGGTTGGTAATGGTAGTGCGTGATTTGCCCACAGCTTCGGCAACCTGTGCCTGAGTCAGTCCGAATTCATCCTGCAAGCGCTGGAGAGCAAATGCTTCTTCGATGGGATTGAGGTTTTCGCGCTGAATATTCTCGATCAGCGCCATGGCAATCGCGGCTTCGTCAGGCACATCCCGGATAATGGCCGGAATCCGGTCGAGTTCCGCGAGCTGCGTGGCGCGCCAGCGACGTTCGCCGGCAATCAGTTCATAGCTGCCTTCTGCCAGAGGACGGACCACAACTGGCTGCATCACACCCTGTTGACGAATCGAATCGGCAAGCTCCTGCAGGGCGGTCTGATCCATGTCACGCCGGGGCTGGTAACGACTCCGCTGGATCAGGTCGACCGGGATTTCCCGCAGCTGGCCGTCGTGCTCGTTGACTTCGCCACGATCCATGTTGACCTTGGAGCCCGCCAGTAACGCGCCCAGACCACGCTCACCTAATCCTCGTTTTTTCGCCGCCATGGTGTCTGTCATTCTTTTATAAGTGTTTTCGAAGAAATGTTGTGGCCGTAGCCCGGGAAATAAGCCGTCAGACCGCAACCGGTCGAGCCGGACGCTGCTGACCATTACGCCGGACCATTTCACCGGCCAGCGCCAGATAGGCAATGGCACCTTTTGACGCACGGTCATACTTGAGCGCCGGCAATCCGTAGCTGGGTGCTTCCGCCAGCCTGACATTGCGGGGGATCACCGCCTTGTAGACCTTGTCACCAAAATACTCGTTGAGCTGCGAGGACACGTCGAGGGTCAGACTGTTGCGCGGATCGTACATGGTGCGCAGGATGCCTTCGAGCACAAGCTCGGGGTTCACCGTCTCCTGGATCTGTTCGACCGTGTTCATCAGGGCTGCCAGTCCTTCCAGAGCGTAGTACTCGCACTGCATCGGAATCAGCACGCTATCGGAAGCTGACAGGGCGTTGACGGTCAACAGGTTCAACGACGGAGGGCAATCCACCAGAATGTAGTCATAGCGGTCACGCACACTGTTAAGCGACAGTCGCAGACGGTGTTCGCGACCGATCTCGTTCATCAGCTCGACTTCCGCAGCTGTCAGATCGCCATTGGCAGGCAAAATATCGAAACCGGAGGCTTCAGCCGGAATAATGACATCCGCTGCTGTCTGGCGCTTGGTCAACACATCATAACCGGACAAGGTGAGCGCATTCTTGTCGATGCCACTGCCCATGGTCGCGTTGCCCTGGGGGTCCATATCCACCAGTAGCACCCGGCGTTTTGTCGCACTCAGGGAGGCAGCCAGATTCACGCAGGTGGTGGTTTTACCCACTCCGCCTTTCTGGTTGGTCACCGCGATGACTCGCGCCATGGTTTACCTCCTGTGTGTTAAACGCGATCAATGATAAGCAAGTGACGGGCACCTTCACAACCGGGCACCGACAACCGGATATCGTCCTTTACCTGCCATTGAGCGGGTAGCCGGGCAACCTCCTCTTCCGGAAACTGGCCTTTCATCGCCAGAAAATGGCCCGTCGGAGCGAGTAGATCGCCGCACCAGTTGACCAGATTTTCCAGTGCCGTGAAAGCACGACTGGTAATCTGATCAAACGGCTGTGCCGGCACGAAATCCTCCGCCCGGGCATGGATAACCTCAACGTTGGACAGCTTCAATTCCAGCACGCACTGCTTGAGGAAACGGGTTTTTTTGCTGTTGCCATCCAGTAGCGTGAACTGACGATCAGGGCAGGCGATGGCCAGCGGGATACCGGGAAGACCACCCCCCGCGCCTACATCAAGTATGCGGTCCGCCTGAATATGCGGGAGTACAGACAGGCTGTCCAGCAATTGCCGCGATACCATTTCGGCAGGGTCGCGCACAGCCGTCAGATTGTAGGCCTTGTTCCATTTTTGCAGAAGTGCGAGGAACGCCAGCAACCGGGTCCGGGTTGCCGCGTCAAACGACAATCCCAGTTCAGTCAGTCCGGACGCCAACTGATCCGGCCATTTTGGGTCTGTCATAAGTCTTACGCCGACTGCTTGCGCAACAGGTCCCGTTTCTTGAGATGCACCAGCAACTGAGAAATCGCAGCGGGTGTAACACCCTGAATGCGTGATGCCTGGGCCACGGTTTCGGGCCGCACCTCGCCAAGCTTCTGCTTGATCTCATTCGACAGGCCACCGATGGACTGGTAGTCGATATCAATCGGCAGGGGCAGGTTTTCGTTGCGACGCAAGCGATCAATTTCCGCTTCCTGGCGTGAAATATAACCCTCGTATTTCACCTCGATTTCCACCTGTCCGGCAACGACTTCTTCCGCATGCTCGCCGCTAATCTCAGCGACGTGCGCATAATTGATTTCCGGACGGCGTAGCAGATCGGCCAACGTGTGCTCGCGGTGAAGCGGCTTCTGGAGATACTGGTCAGCGATTTCAGCCTGGGGCGTTTTCGGGTGCACATGGGTATTGTCGAGACGGCTGCGCTCAGCCTGAATCGCACCCCGCTTGGCATTGAAGTGCTGCCAACGTGCCTCGTCAACCAGTCCCAGTTTCCGGCCCACATCGGTCAGACGCAGATCGGCGTTATCTTCACGCAGGATCAGGCGGTACTCCGCCCGGCTGGTAAACATGCGATAGGGCTCGGACGTGCCCATGGTGATCAGGTCATCTACCAGCACGCCCAGGTAGGCTTCATCACGACGCGGATACCAGGCGTCTCTTTCCTGCGCCCGCAGTGCGGCGTTGACACCCGCCAGCAGCCCCTGGGCACCCGCTTCCTCGTAACCCGTGGTGCCGTTGATCTGGCCGGCAAAATACAGGCCACCGATAAACTTGGTTTCCAGCGTATGCCGCAGATCCTGAGGATTCAGGTAGTCGTATTCGATGGCATAGCCCGGACGGGTAATGTGGGCATTTTCAAAACCGGGAATCGAGCGCACGGCTTTGAGCTGAATATCAAACGGCAGACTGGTCGAAATGCCGTTGGGGTATAGCTCGTTGGTGGTGAGCCCTTCCGGCTCGACGAAAATCTGGTGCGAATCCTTGTCGGCAAAGCGATTGACCTTGTCTTCAATCGACGGGCAATAGCGCGGGCCAACACCTTCGATTTCACCGGCAAACATCGGCGAACGATCGAAACCGCTACGGATGATGTCGTGGGTTTCTTCAGTGGTACGCGTGATATAACAGCACACCTGCTCGGGATGCTGCTCACGGGAGCCCATGAATGACATCACGGGCGTCGGGCTATCACCCCACTGCTCCTGCATCACCGAGAAATCCACGGTACGACGGTCGATGCGCGGCGGCGTGCCGGTTTTCAGGCGACCAACGTTGAACGGTAGCTCGCGTAATCGCTGCGCCAGCTTGATCGCCGGGGGATCACCCGCGCGACCACCGGAATGATTCTGCAAACCGATGTGGATAACGCCACCCAGAAAAGTCCCGGTGGTGAGCACTACGGTTTCGGCATTGAACTGAATGCCGGTCTGAGTGACAACACCCCGCACCTGATCGTTCTCGACAATCAGATCATCAGCGGCTTGCTGGAAGATGGTGAGGTTTGGCTGATTTTCCAGAATCTCGCGGATAGCAGCTTTGTACAGCACCCGGTCAGCCTGCGCGCGCGTCGCACGAACCGCAGGCCCCTTACGTGAATTCAGGGTGCGGAACTGGATACCCGCCAGATCAGTGGCCAACGCCATAGCGCCACCCAGCGCGTCAATTTCCTTGACCAGATGGCTCTTGCCAATACCACCAATGGCAGGGTTGCACGACATCTGGCCCAGGGTTTCAATATTGTGCGTCAGCAGCAGCGTGCGGGAACCCATGCGCGCCGCCGCCAGGGCAGCCTCGGTACCGGCATGGCCGCCGCCGATTACGATTACGTCGAAACGATCAGGGAATTCCACTCTACACCTCTGGGACACAAAGAAAACGGGCGCAAAGTATACCGTTTATATCAGTGAAATGCAGTGGCGATGGATATTTTTTAACCAGCGACAGGCAGCGATCTGAATTCGATGAGCCGGATATAGAAAAAAGCTGCAATGTCAGTTGCTTGTAGCGGTATCCTGAGAAAAGTTTTCAATAAAGTTATCCACATCACTGATCACTTCAAAATGGACTTTTTATTTACGTAACCTTTTGATTTTTAATAAAACATAAAAACATATTCAAGGGATACCCCAAGGTTATCCCTGAACTTATCCACATTTTAAACCGTTTCAGAATCGCAGCGCGCTCAACCGCCGAACTTCACCTTCCAGACCCTTTGCTGTGACCCGTTCAGGTGGCCAGGGCGCGCTGGCCGCCAATGTGATCCGGGACCAGAACCGATGCGGAAGATGGGTGCCCGCAGGCCCGCCCTTGTGACTAAAGACGCTGCCCCAGAGCCCGCGAAGTGCCATCGGCACGACCGGCACCGGTGTCTGGGCCACCAGCGTCTCGATACCAGAGCGGAATTCATCGATCTCGCCGTCTGTTGTGAGTTTGCCTTCCGGAAAAATACACACCAGATGCCCCGCTGCCAGCTCGTCGGCAATACTGGTCATCGCTGCTGCGTACACTTCCGGTTTTTTGCTGCGGGGCGCAATGGGAATGGTCTGCGCCAACCGAAACAGCCATCCCAGCTGCTTTGAATTGAAAATACGATCGTCCATTACAAACCGCACCGGACGCCGGATAGCGCCGCCAATCACCGGCGCATCCATATAGGACACGTGATTGCACACCAGCAGAGCCGGTCCCTCTTCCGGTATCAGCTCCAGCCCTTCATGGTGGACGCGGTAAAGGGTGTGAGACAGACACCAGATGATGAACCGCAGCGCGAACTCCGGCACCTGATGATAGATAAACGCAACCACCACCAGATTGGCAATCGACAGCACCAGAATAAATTCCGGAATCGATAAGCCAAAAGGCCCCAGCAACAACATGCCGACCAGTGCGCTTGCCACCATAAACAAAGCATTGATCACATTCAGGCCTGCGATCACCCGGGCCCGCTTGCGTGGCACGGTTTCCTGTTGCACGAAGGCATAAAGCGGCACGATGAACAGCCCACCAAACAGGCCAACACCGAACAGATCGATAAGAATGCGCAGTCCCGCCGGATCTGACAGCATGAACCACCAGTCGGAAGCAGCTGGCGATGACGGCACGCTGAAGTACAGATCAATACCGAACAGGCTCAGGCCCAGCGACCCCAGCGGTACGATACCCAGTTCCACCCGATGGCCCGACAGCCGCTCACATAACATTGAGCCCAGCGCGATACCGACAATGAACGTGGCCAGCAGGACGGTCACAACGGACTCGTCGCCCAACAGATCCATTCGGGCGAAGTTGGGAAACTGGGTGAGATATGCGGCGCCGAGAAACCAGAACCAGGAGATCGCCATGATCGCCAAAAACACAGCATGGTTTTCCCGGGTCAGGATGATCAGGTTCCGGGTTTCCCGGATAGGCGACAGGCGCACCACCAGATCTGGTGCTTCGGCTTGCACATGGGGAATGGCACGGGCCGACAGATAGCCCAACACCGCCATGACCACCACCCCTGCAGCGGCGACCTGTGCTGCGTTTTCCAGCCCCATTGCCAGCCCGGCCGCCAGTGTACCCAGCAAAATGGCGACGAAGGTTCCCGTTTCAACCAGTGCGTTACCGCCAATCAACTCATCCTGCACCAACACCTGAGGCAGGATCGCGTATTTCACCGGGCCGAAAAATGTCGACTGAACGCCCATCAGAAAGAGCAACACAAACAACGCCTCGTACCAGCCATACCAAAGTGCCGGAGCCGCCATCAGCATGATCACCACTTCCGCCAGCTTGATACGGCGGATGATCATCGACTTCTCACACTTGTCGGCAAGCTGACCGGCAACACCGGAAAACAACACGAAGGGAAGAATAAACAGGCCGGCGGCCAAGTTGACCGCCATATTGACCGGCAAGCCCATAACCCCTGCCGTTGCGGAATAGGCCATCAGCAACAGCAGCACATTCTTGTACAGGTTATCGTTGAATGCGCCTAAAAACTGGGTCAGAAAAAACGGAAGAAAACGACGCTTCTGAAGCAGTCGGAACTGACTGTCCTGAGACATGGAATGGTGTCCTTACCTGCAAGATTCTAGATTCCTTGAAGTGGCGGGATTTTCCGTTAACCCGGTGCGACAGGCAAGTGTGTCGCACCGGGAGACCAGCGCACTGCTCCTGACCGCGCTGATTATTCTTTCCGAAATGGGCTTCCTGTTTCGGTGGTTGCGTCCATGCCAACACCACGCTGCTGATCCAATTGCTGGCCCAGTTCCCGCTCTACGGCGTTGGCCGATTTGGCGAATCGCGCGATCAGGTTGTAGAGCACGGGGATAATAAACAGCGTCAGGGTGGAGGCGAAAATCAGGCCGCCCAGCACTACAACGCCAATAGCCGCACGGCTCTCGGCGCCAGCGCCGGTTGCGATCACCAGCGGAACGGCACCAAAAATGGTGGAGATTGTGGTCATCAGTACTGGCCGGAAACGCAGGATGGCGCCTTCAACAATGGCGTCATGCACGCTGTAGCCTTCATCCCGCAGCTGGTTCGCAAACTCGACGATCAGGATCCCGTTCTTTGCCATCAGGCCAAGCAGCATGATCATCCCGATCTGGCTGTAGATGTTGATGCTGATCCCTGTCATCGCCAGTGCCAACAAGGCGCCGGTAATCGCCAGCGGCACCGACAGCATGATAATCAGCGGGTGAATCCAGCTTTCAAACTGCGCCGCCAGCACCAGGAACACGATAACGAACGCCAGCGCAAAGGTGACGTAGATGGCGTTGGAGGATTCCTGAAACTCCCGACTCAGGCCCTTGTAGCTGATCCGCGCTTCCGGCGGCAAGTTATCCACAGCCAGAGTATTGAGGTAATCAAGTGCTGATCCCAGATCATAACCCGGCGCCAGCGAGCCACTGATAATCACGGCCGGCAGCCGGTCTATCCGGCGTAAATCCGGGTTGGCGCCGATTTCTTTGGTGTCCACCAAAGCGCCGAGCGGAATCAGATCACCGCCGTCCCGCGGCCGCAGGAAAATATTGCTGAGATCACTGGGAGTCGCCCGATCTGCATCGGCGGCTTGCAGAATGACATCGTATTCGCGGCCACGGTCGATGTAGGTTGTCACCTGACGGGAGGCAAGCATGGTCTGCAGGGTCAGCCCGATGTCTTCGACCGTCACATCCAGGTCTGCGGCGCGTTCACGATCCAGCGTAACCTGCAACTCCGGACGGGTCAGCTCGAAGTCGGTGTCCAGATTCTGCAGGTTCGGGTTGTCTTTGGCGCGCTCCAGGATTTCCTCGCTCCACGCCTGTACAGTTTCATAGTCAGGACCGCCGATCACAAATTCGATAGGCTGATTGAAGCCTCGCTGCCCCAGCCCTGGCGGGTTCACTGCAACAGCCCGGACACCCGGCACGTCGGCAAGCAAAGGGAAGAGTTTTGCAGTGAGATCCTGCTGCTTCATCTCCCGCTCATCCCAGTTTTTCAGCCCCAGAATCAGGAACCCCCGGTCAGCTTCGTCACGGAAGCCCACAATCGACAGCTGCCGGTCCACTACGCCAGAGTCCAGATATGGCTTGAGCTGCTGTTCGATCTGCCGCACATGATGGTCGGTGTATTCCACCGTGGCACCGCGGGGTGCCGTGGCAGGCATGATGATAATGCCCCGGTCTTCGGTAGGCGCAAGCTCCTGCGGCAGGCTGGGGAAAATGACCGCTGCAAACAGAATACCGGCCAAACCGATCCCGAGCAGCAGGCCCGGCTGACGCAACGAGAACCGCAGCATGCGCTCGTAGCCCCGGTTAAGGCTATTGAACCCGCGCTCGGTCGCCGCCCATAACCGATGGCCTTCGGCCGATACCGGGCTGTGGTGCAGCCATTTGGAGCACAGCATGGGGGCCAGCGTAAGCGCCACAATACTGGATACAATCACCGCGCTGGCAAGGGTAAATCCGAATTCGCTGAAAAGGCGGCCTATGTTGCCACCCATAAATGAAATGGGCACAAAGACCGCAACCAGCGTCAGGGTGGTGGCAATCACAGCAAACGCGACCTGACGGGCCCCATGATAGGCCGCCAGCAGCGGCGGCTCACCGTTGTCGATCCGACGCTGGATGTTCTCCAGCATCACGATCGCATCATCCACTACCAGACCGATGGCCAGGATAATCGCCAGCAGCGTCAGTACGTTGATGGAGAAACCCATAATGCCCAGCCCGACGAACGAGCCGATCACCGATACAGGGATGGTCACCGCCGGAATCAGGGTAGCCCGCCAGGAGCGCAGGAATACGAAAATCACCAGAATCACCAACGAGATGGCAATTGCCAGGGTGATCATCACTTCCTTGATGGACGCCCGAATGAAGATAGACTCGTCGTAGTTCTGGCGAATCGACACTTCCGGCGGCAAGGTCTCGCGGATCTGCTCCATCTCCGCCTGCACCCGGTCAGAGACCGCAACCGTGTTGGCCTTGGACTGACGGATAATCCCCATTCCGATTGCCGTGCGGCCATTCGCCCGCAACCGGCTGGTATCGGACTCGACCCCCATCACGACGTTGGCCACTTCCCCCAGCCGCAGCAGATTGTTGCCGTCACGACGCACCACCAGGTTGCGGAATTCCTCCACATTGGACAGCCGACCTTCGGCCCGCACCGTAAAGTCCCTTGATGTGGACTCGATTGACCCTGCCGGTAATTCCACGTTGTTGGACCGCAGGGCACTTTCCACCTCTGCAACAGTGATGTCCCGGGCTGCCAGCTTTTCGCGGTCCAGCCAGACCCTTATCGCATAGCGGCGCTCGCCGCCGATCTGCACGTCAGCTACCCCATCCAGGACAGACAGGCGATCAGCCAGCACCCTTTCGGCGAAGTCACTGAGTTGGGCGCTGTCCCAGGTGTCGCTCTGCAGCGTCACCCACATCATCGGGCGGGCATCGGAATTGGCTTTGCTGACAACCGGGGGATCCGCTTCTTCGGGAAGCTGGTTCAATATGCGGGAAACCGCGTCCCGCACATCATTGGCAGCCACATCGATATCCCGGGAAGTATCGAATTCAATCGAGGTGCGTGATTCGCCCTGTTCGGTACTGGACTCGATTGACCGAATCCCCTCAACGCCACTGATAGCGCCTTCAATCACCTGGGTAATCTGGGTATCCACCACTTCCGCAGCGGCACCGGTATAGTCAGTCGAGATCGACACTTCGGGAGGGTCGATGTCCGGATACTCCCTTACCGGCAGGCCCCGCAGAGCGGCGATGCCGAATACCAGAATCAGCAAACTGATAACCGTGGCAAAAACGGGGCGCTTGATTGAAATATCGGAAAGAATCACCCGTTAGCCCTCCTGGCTTTGTTGCCAGTCGTCGCCAAGCAGGGAATCGTCGCTGTCCAGAACGGTCACCGGGTCCCCGCTACTGAGCCGGTCCTGACCGGTCACAATAACCGCATCATCCCGGGTCAGGCCTTCAATCACCTCAACCTGACCAGGCTCTCGGGTGCCCAGTTTCAGCAGTTGCCGGCGCGCCTGTCCGTCCACCGCCACAAACACATACTGGCTATCACCGCGGGTTAACACGGCCTGCTCCGGAATGACCAAGGCATCCCGGGTATCGAGCGTCAGCGACACGGCCATGAACAGGCCCGGACGCAAACGGCCATCTTCGTTTTTGATGACTGCTTTGACCGGCAAGGTACGGCTCAGGGAGTTCAGGCGCGCTCCCATCTCCGATAGCTGACCTTCAAAACGCTGATTCGGAAAGGCTGACGTCAGGCCGCTGAGTGGTTGACCCAGCTTGACCTGCCCCAGATAGCGTTCGGGGATCGAGAAGGTCAGCTCCATCGGGTTCACGCTGTCCAGGGTGGCAACACTGTCACCCACGTTGAGATAGGCCCCGGTACTGACCTGGCGAAGACCGACCACACCGGCAAAGGGTGCTTCGATGCGATGATTGGCAAGGCGGATTTCTGCTGCAGACTTGAGGGCTTCCGCTACCTGCATGGTGGTGCGCAGTTCATCGACCTGGGATTCGGAGATACTGTTTCGGGAAACCAGCCGGGAAGCGCGGTCATACTGGGTTTCGGCATCCTTCAACTGAGCCTCGGCAACCCGAAGATCTGCCCGGGCCTGGCGATCATCCAGCTGCACCAGTAACTGACCTTTCTTGACGGGCTGGCCTTCGGTGAAGTTCAACTTGACGATACGCCCGTTTACCTCGGCCGTGATCATCACTTCCTCACGCCCCTGCAAGGTGCCAACAGATTCGACCACATCGTGCACACTGGTCATCCGTGGATGCACCACATTGACCTTCCCGGCGGGCCGCACTCTCTGCTGCTGCGCTGTTGCCTCGGCCTGTTGCTGCCACCACAGCGCAGCCGCCCCGCCGCCTGCCACGACCAGCACCAAAAAGCCTATCAGGAGCTGCTTGCCCATTACCCTTTCCACCCTGAAGCGACCGGATATGTCTGCAATCCGGTTATATGTCAGCGCCCGCTACCGGGCCGTTGTGTCACGCTGGATAACCAGTACCAGCTCACCTACCGTGACACCCCATTTACTCATCTCGGTCTGGTTGATCACCGTGTCTGCAGTCGTTGCGAACATCCAGTCATCCATCCGCACATCCAGAGTGTCGTCACCGTAAGGGATGCGCAGTACATAATTCATATGAATCGCGTTACCACGCCATTCCATGAAGCCGGGTTCCACCACGTCACCGGCAGTCGCCTTCAGGCCGTTGCCTTCAGGTGTCAGGGTCCAGGTGCGGGTCTGAACTTCACCGTCGTCAAAGCGGAACTCTTCATCCAGAGTGCCCACACCATTGGCATCCCAGCGGCCGGTAAGATCCGCCTCGAAGGTGCGAATCACCTCACCGCTGTAATCCCTGACGATCCCCTGTGCGGTCAGTTTGCCGTCAAAAAAGGCTTGTGGCGTCAGCTGCGGGCCTTTGTCCTGATAGTCTGAAAGCGTCGGCCCGGCGCAGCCTACTAATAATACGCCTATCGAAATTACCCCGATAAGGGTCTGTAAACCAGTCTGAAATCGCTGAAACAAACGTCTTTGCATGATTTTTACACTCGTGGTTCGAAGGGTTAAACATCAGGAAACAGCCGAAGGCCGCAAAAGTAACAGGGCCCACTGTGAACTACGCCCCTTCACAGCAGGCGGACCTGCGCCGGCGTTTCATTCCAGCCAGTAACAATTAGGCCTGTCTTTACAAACCCGCCAACCGAAATGGCATAACAGGCTGGCAACGCCTGCCCGGCAGCGCCCCGTCATTTGAGCCAATTGGCTTCTTCGACAGACCCCCGGGCGGTTTTCGTCAATGGCAGCTCCCTCGCTTTGCCGTAAAACATAACCCAACGCCAATGCCCGAATAGCGACATGCTGATCAGGCCGGGCCAAACAGAATGAATCGAGGTTCCCGTATGCCAACGTACAAGGCGCCCCTGCGCGACATGACATTTCTGCTTAATGAGGTGTTCGACTATCCCAGCCACTATGCATCGCTGGCATCCGGTGAGAACGCAACACCGGACATTGTGGATGCCATCCTGACAGAGTGCGGCAAGTTCTGCGAAGAAGTCCTGAGCCCGCTCTATCAAACCGGTGACGAAGAAGGCTGCAAGCTGGAAGACGGCAAGGTCACCACACCGAAGGGCTTCAAGGCAGCCTACGATCAATACGTGATGGGCGGCTGGCAAGGCCTTTCTGCGCCGGAAGAGGTCGGGGGTCAGGGACTGCCTGCGTCCATGGGGCTGCTGAAACAGGAAATGATGGGCACCGCCAACTGGTCGTTCAGTATGTATCCAGGCCTGTCATTGGGTGCCATGAACACCATTCAGCTGCATGGCGACGACCAGCAGAAACAAACCTATCTGGTACCGCTGACTGAAGGCCGCTGGGCCGGCACCATGTGCCTGACCGAGCCTCAGTGCGGTACCGATCTGGGCCAGGTTAAAACCAAAGCAGAGCCTCAGGGCGACGGCAGCTACAAGATCAGCGGCACCAAGATTTTTATCTCGTCCGGTGATCATGACCTGACTGAAAATATTGTGCACATTGTACTGGCACGTCTGCCGGATGCACCCAAAGGCACCCGCGGCATTTCATTGTTCATTGTGCCCAAGATCAAGGTCAATGACGACGGCAGTCTGGGTGAGGCCAATGGCGTCAGCTGTGGCAGCCTGGAAAAGAAAATGGGCATCAAGGCATCTGCTACCTGCGTGATGAACTTTGATGATGCCACCGGCTACCTGATCGGACCTGAAAATGAAGGCCTGAACTGCATGTTTACCTTCATGAACACCGCCCGTATCGGGACCGCCATCCAGGGCGTCGGTCCGGCCGAATTGTCGTACCAGTGGGCACTTGAATATGCCAAGGACCGCCGCTCCATGCGGGCCCTGTCCGGCAAAAAGGACGCCGATCACGTCGCAGACAGCCTGATCCATCACGCCGATGTACGCCGCATGCTGCTAACCCAGAAAGCCATTGCAGAAGGTGGGCGGGCCATGCTCTATGACGCCGCTCGACTGGCGGATCACATGGTCGAAGGGCATCTATCTGGCGACGAGAAGAAAGCCAATGCTTACGACGACAAATTGGGCTTCCTGACGCCGATTCTCAAGGGGTTCCTGACCGAGCTGGGCTTTGAAGCCGCCAACCACGGCATGCAGGTTTTTGGTGGTCATGGCTACATCCGCGAACACGGTATGGAACAAATCGTACGGGACACCAAAATCGCAACGCTTTATGAAGGCACCACCGGTATTCAGGCACTCGACCTGCTGGGCCGAAAAGTGATGCTGGCAACTCAGGGCGGGGCGGTACGGGACTTCACCCTGCGTATTTCCAATTTTGCCCGCAAACACCTGACCAACAAACAGGTACGCCCCCTGGTGTGGGAGCTGCTGAAGCTGGCTGCGCAATGGAATGTGCTGACCCTGCGCCTGATGCTGGCCGCTCGCAAAGATCGCGACGTCATTAGCGCCGCGGCCCATGACTTCCTGATGTTCAGTGGCTACGTGACTATGGCTTACATGTGGGCACGCATGGCGGTTGTCGCCTCTGACAAACTGGAAAATGGCGGTCAGGAATCAGAGGCTTTCTACAAGGCCAAGCTGGCAACCGCGGAATTCTATTACGAGCGCCTGTTGCCCCGGGCCCAGTCCCACGCCACCAGCATGCTGTCACCCACGCGCAATCTGATGCAGCTGGATGCAGACGACATGGCCTTCACCGGCTAGTGCTTTCCCTATTGACCGTTCTCCAGGGTTCCCGGCTTCGGCCGGGTTTTTTATGGATAGGGCCTGCACCGCCAACCGTTAGTGCTGCTATTTCAGGAATGTGACTTGCCCCTGCGCCGTACACCCGCTAAATAATGCCATAATCAAAGCATTCAGCGGCACGGGTGCATTACCTGTTCCGGGGTTATCCACAACACCTGACTGTAAGGACACTTCATGAAAAGCGCTTACCGGTACCTGATATCACTCGTCATCGTGGCCACCGCATTGATAGCCACCGGTTGTATGACATCCAGTTCCACAGAAGTCACCGATCGCCAATCGTCAGTTTCCGGCGATAAACAATATGAATCCTTGCTGGTTCTGGCCGTAACGGCCAACCGGGCCTACCGTGATGCGACTGAAAAGGCGCTGGCCGACAGCCTGATCGACCGGGGTTTCCGGGTGTTTCGACTGCCCGGCGATTCGGCCGAACTGCCATGGGATGACAAAGCCGCGATGAAAGCGCTGGTAAGCAAACAGGCCAAGGCCGGCAAGACCGACGGAGTGCTGGTTGTCACGCTGGTGCGGCGGGAAGATGAGAAAAACTATGTGCCCACTCAGGTGGTCCAGCGCCCTGTCAGTGTTGGCATCGGGACCCAGGTCAACAACTACATGCAAACCACCGTTGAGCCTGGCTACTACAATGAGAAAAAAGTCTTTGTTCTGAAAACCACACTTTATGATGTCGAGACAGAACAGGCGGTCTGGGAACTCTATTCCAATACGGTTAACCCGGCATCACTCAGCGCCGGAGCCCATGACTTTGCTGCTGCGGTCGCCGAAGTACTTTCTGATGACGTTAAACACGGCGAATAATCCATGAAATCTATGCATCTCCCCATTGCCAGCTGCGTCCTCGGTCTGACTCTAAGCGGTTGCAGCGCCCTGCAAACCGCTGAACCCGGGACTGACGACAGCTGCGGAGCCCTTCAGCAAACAATCGAGAGTTACGATACCGGCTTTGAGAATCTGCGAGGCAAAGCCAGTAACTTCAATGCACTGACGCTCTACCGCGCAAAGCAGGAAATCGTGAAAGGACGCTGCGAAATATGGGCCTGGGCGAACACGGACTCAGCTTATGTCTGCTCGCTCAAAGCGCCCGATGACGAAGTGGCGAGGAAGCGCTTTGATACGGTATCGGCGCAGGTAAGCGAATGTCTGGGACCAGACTGGCAATCGGAGACCTTCGAACGTGACCGAAGCGGTGATGATGCCGGATACGGTATCCGCTTCACGCAGCCCGGGCGGGATGTGGTGGTGTCGGTGCACACAGTTGTGATTACCAAAGGGCCAGGCACCAAACGTTCCAATGACCTCTATATTGGCAGTCTCGGCCGGCTGGCGAACAGCGCACAGTGAGTAATTAAAGCGGTCTGTTTTCTGCCTTGCCTGTGTGCCGGATCCGCGCGCTGCTGATCCGGCACACAGGAACACCGTTAAAATACCACCGGTGACAGACTCTACAGGCCGTACTTGTCTTCAATTGCCTCGTACATGCCAGACGCCTTTACCTTCTCCAGTGCCTTGTTGAGCTCATCAATCACTGGCTGCGGTGTTTCCGGATTCATCGCCAGATAAAGTTCTGTCTGGTTAAACGAGTAAACCGGAACAAGGCCTTCCACATCCTGCTGGGAGGCAAAATAGGGGCCTGCCAGACGATCGGCGATCCACAATTCAATCTGTCCCAGCTCCAGACGCTTGGGATTCAGATCATCACTGTCGATCTGGGATACCGTATAGCCACGCTTGACCAGATACTCGGTCATCACGTCACCCCGATAGCCCCCAATCTTCTTATTTTTGGCGTCCTCCAGCTCATCCATCTTGAAGGTGGTGTCTTTGGGCCCGAAAATTGTCCACAGGTTGGTCGTCAAAGGACCAACCCACTTGAACTGGGGCGCGCGGTCTTCAGTGTAGGTGGTGCAGAAAATCCCGTGATTGGGTTTGTCCAGTACCCGCTTGTAGCCGTAATCCCAGTTCCGCAGCTTGATCGCATAGTCGAGCTTGGTGTGGGACATGATGGCTTTCACCATCTCGGTACACAGGCCATCAATCTGATCACCATTGTGCTCGAACGCCCGGCCGGACGCACTCATGTTATAGGGAGGGAAGTTCTCGGTGTAAAAATAGAGCTTGTCTGCCGCCTGGCTGCCAACGGGCATTGCCAGAGAAAGGGCCAGCAAGCAAAGAGCTGTCACTTTGCGCATTGTTAGATCATCTCCATGCGGTCTTTGTTTGTCGCGGATCACACCGATCCGGATTTATAAGCCGTCAGAAAGTCTACCCTAATGCAAAGCCTTGATACGCCTGATTCGCTGTTCCTTTTTGTAAAGCTGGATTCTGTAAGCTTTTGAATAAAAAGTGAATTAGCGTTCACTTTTACATTCTGTCATCTCGAATGCCGGGTTCGATCTATTTCGGAGTACCGGACCCCACAAAGAGCCCTGCATCCGGGATCCCGCCATACACAGCACCAGCCCGGAAGATAACTCGCAGGCCCATGAATTAGCCCCTGTTATTTCCCGATGCAGAAACTGCTGAATATCTTGCCCAACAGGTCATCCGGCGTCATGGCGCCGGTTATCTCGCCCAGAGAATCCTGCGCCATGCGCAGATCCTCTGCCAACAGTTCGCCAGCACCGAAGCCTTCGAGCTGGGCTTTGCCCTGGATCAATGACTCCCGAGCCTTTTCCAGGGCATCCAGATGCCGTCTTCGGGCCAGAAACCCCCCTTCCGTGGTACTTGCGAAGCCAATGCATTGCTTGAGGTGATCACGCAAGATATCCAGCCCGCTGGCAGACTTGGCGGCCAGTCGGATAACCGGCGCAATCGCGTTATCCACAAGCCCGACGGCTTCGCCGGACAAATCCACCTTGTTGCGGATAACCGTCACCGGTGCCGATTCAGGTAGCCGGTCGATAAAGTCAGGCCAGATGGCGTGAGGCTCGGTTTCCCGGGTCGTACTGGCGTCGACCATTAACAAAATTCGGTCGGCCTGCTCAATCTCGTTCCAGGCCCGGGCAATACCAATTTGCTCGACTTCATCGGGACTGTCTCGCAGACCGGCAGTATCAATCACATGCAATGGCATACCATCAATGTGGATCTGCTCCCGCAGAACATCGCGGGTTGTTCCTTCAATTGCCGTGACAATAGCCGCCTCGCGACCCGCCAGGGCGTTAAGCAAACTCGACTTTCCAGCATTGGGTCGTCCGGCGATGACGACTCGCATGCCATCACGCAGAATCGAGCCCTGCTGGGCTTCAGCCAGAATGATATCGAGATCGGACATGATGATGTCGAGATCGCCTGCGACTTTGCCATCAGCCAGGAAGTCGATTTCCTCTTCAGGAAAATCTATCGCCGCTTCGACATAGATACGCAGATGAGTCAGCGCGCCAACAAGTGCATCGATGCGGGTGGAAAAAGCCCCCTGCAGGGAGCGAAGGGCACACCGTGCAGCCTGTTCCGAACTACTCTCGATCAGGTCAGCAATGGCTTCGGCCTGGGTGAGGTCCATTTTATCGTTCAGGAATGCGCGTTCTGAAAACTCGCCTGGACGCGCCAGCCGTGCGCCCTGATTGCAGACTTCCCGTAACAGCAAATCAAGAATGACCGTGCCGCCGTGGCCTTGTAGCTCAAACACATCTTCGCCGGTAAATGAATGCGGGCTGGGAAAGTAAAGCCCCAAGCCTTCATCAATGATATCGCCGTTTCCGGCCGTAAAGGGACCATAGTGCGCATAGCGTGGGCGCGGCTCAAATCCGAGTAGCTGTTTGGCAATCGGAAAGGCAAGGGGGCCGGAAATACGGATGATACCCACACCGGCACGTCCGGGCGCGGTCGCAATGGCGGCGATTGTATCGTTGGTCTTCATGGCGCAATCATTCCCGTGTGTTCAATAGTCATAACAGGTCGTGTCTGGTTTTCTTGCAGACCAGCAGAATGGATATAATCCCGGCCCACAACGAAACAGGGCTCCCTGAGGAGCCCTTGAATCATTTACCGGTCAGGATTTTTTGGCGTCAACATCTGCCTGAATCTTGCGGGTAATGTACCACTGCTGGGAGATCGACAGGATGTTGTTGACCAGCCAGTACAGTACCAGACCTGCCGGGAACCAGAGGAAGAAGACCGTGAAGATCAGCGGCATCATCTTCATCACCTTGGCCTGCATCGGATCCGGAGGTGTCGGGTTAAGGCTCATCTGGATGAACATACTCGCGCCCATCAGAATCGGCAGGATGAAGTAGGGATCCATAACCGACAAATCGTGAATCCACAGGAAGAAGGGGGCATGCCGCAACTGCACGCTCTCGAACAGAACCCAGTAAAGGGAAATGAACACCGGCATCTGCACCAGAATTGGCAGGCAGCCGCCCAGCGGATTGATCTTCTCACGCTTGTAGAGCGCCATCATTTCCTGCGACATACGCTGACGATCGTCACCGTACGACTCTTTCAGTCGGGCAAGCTGAGGTGCAACCGCACGCATGCGAGCCATCGAACGGTAACTGGTGGCCGAAAGTTTGAAGAACAGCGCCTTGACCGTCATGGTCAACAGGATAATCGCGACACCCCAGTTACCCACAAGGCTGTGGAACCAGTTGAGCACGATAAACAGCGGTGTGGCGATAAAGAACAGGAAACCAAAGTCGACAGTGCGATCCAGGTTAGGGGCCACCGCCTCGAGGCGATCAATAATCTTGGGACCCACATAAGCCCGCGCGCCTACTTCCGCCTGCTGGCCGGGGTCAACGGTTGTTGCACCTTCGACAAATCCCATCACATTCAGGTTGTTGCGCTGAGTGCTCTGATAAACATGGGATGAACCATCATCGGGAATCCAGGCACTCAGGAAATAGTGCTGTAGAAATGCGATCCAGCCGCCTTCCGCCTTGGTACTGATCGGATTTTCCTTCAGATCATCAAAGCTGAATTTTTCGTAGGTATCGTCTTTGGTGCTCAGCACCATACCCAGGAATGCCTTTATCCCCAGGCTTTGCTGGGCTGTGGGGTCGCCGCTGTTATCACGCACGATCTTGCCGGCAAAATTGCCTTTCCAGACGGCATCCGACTGGTTATCAATTAAGTAACGGACATCAATTTCGTAGCTGTCACGCTCAAGGGTATAGCGCTTGGTGACCTTGATACCCTTGTCACTGGTGAAGACCAGATCGGCTGTCAACTTATCCGCGCCTTCGGCGAGCTCGAAGCTGGTGGCCTGTGCCTGATAGGTGGGCGCAGGTCCATTGCCGGATGCGTCAAAACCATCCCGGCCAATTAATCCGCTTTCAAGAACATAGGTGCGGATATTGTTGTTCTGAAGCAGCTTGAGAGGGGCAGGATTATCCAGGTTTTCCTTGTAATCCAGCAGCGAGGCTTCAGTGATATTACCGCCGGCAAGGCTGATCTTCAGTTTCAACACGTCGGTTGTCAGCGTGACTTGCTGACCACCGTTTTTCCCGGTATCAGTCGTCATAGTACCGCTCTCTACCGCGGTATCGCCGTGATCTTCCGGTGTAGAGAACTCAGAACCAGCCGCTGAACCGGATGTTGTCGGGTCAGTCTTTCCACCCTGGGTCAGTGAGGGGGTGTCACTGCCAGCTTCATTCTGTTGTGCCGTTTGGGCAACGGGTTGGGAAGGTGTCTGATGGTAGTCTTCGTTCCAGGCGAGCACCATCATGTAACTGACGATGGCCAGGCCTATCCAGAGGATTGTTCTTTGAATATCCATAGGTTCAACGTGTCGGCTGATTAGAATGTTTGGAACAGTGTGGGTGAATCCCGCCTTGTGCTGACGCTTCGGACGGCTGCTGATCGCAGTGTCCGGGTACGGGGTCGTAACCACCGACACACCAGGGGTGACAGCGTAACAGGCGTTTTATAGCGAGATAACCGCCGCGAAGGATACCATGCCCCTGAATTGCTTCCAGTGCATAAGAAGAACAAGTGGGGTGGTAACGGCAATGGCTGGCCATCAAAGGACTGACAGCGTACCGGTAGAACCGGATGGGGAGAAGCACGAGCTGTCGCATCATGTGATCCGGTACCCCTGGTTAGCCGGACGCCGCATCCGCTTTCCGTGCTTTGCGTCGCAAGCGCTGCCACAAATCCTCGAGAATACCGTTAACGCTGGCGTTCTCCAGGTCAGCTAGACCCTGTCTGCCCATCACAATGATATCCATTGGAGGCAGATCGGATTGTAGGCGAAAGGTTTCCCGTACAGCACGCTTGATCCGGTTGCGTTGTACAGCAAGCCTGAGATTTTTCTTTGAAAATATTAATCCGACTCTGGCATGGCCCCGGTCATTGGGTGCCGCAAGAATCAGAAAATGCCGGTGTGGAACCCGCACAGAAACATGATCGAAAACCCCGCTGTAATCGCGGGGTTTTAATAATCGTGCCTGCTTTGGAAACGTCAGCACCGGCATTCAGACCTATCAGGCTTGATTAAGCTGACAGGCGTACACGACCTTTGGCACGACGGCGGGAAATGATCTTGCGGCCGTTAGCAGTTGCCATGCGGGCACGGAAGCCGTGAACGCGCTTACGCTTCAGTACGCTGGGTTGAAACGTTCTTTTCATGATATCGATCTCACACTCGGGTGTATTGAAAACAAATTCTGTCAGTTGTTCACCGTTGCGAGCTGAACTTGCCGGTCGAATACGAACGGCCCGGCGGGCTCTCAACTAGTCAAAAAATGAACAGTCAAAATAGGAGCCGGATTCTAGACAAATCCTGACCCGAATTCAATCGTTACCTGCACGAGTACGCGGATTTACTCAGCAAGTGGTTTTTCAGCGGCTGGGTTGCCGACCGGGGAAAGATCTGAACAGGGCAAAAGGTGAGCTGAATCCCTAACAGCAATAATACTCTTTTAAGTTTTTAAAGAATGTATAAATGCTTACTACTGTTACTGTTATAGAGCCTGTTTTCTGTGTGTAAGGTTAAATTTATCATCTAAACCAGTTGGTTATGGAAATGACAACTGCGGTGACAAACCCCATTGAGCTCTGGGGATAACTGATCGACGGATTGGGGATAAACCAGCACTCCTTGAATGAGATGAGTTATGCATCGATTCGCACTCAGCTTGTTCACAGGCAGACAGGGGGTGTTTACACAAGGAGCTGTGGAAAACTTTCTTTATCTGAATTTCTGTACACAAGGCTGTAGTTAAGTCAGTAATTAAATGATTTTTATATATAAAGTTATACACACCCTGTTTATGGAATGGTTCCGAGGGCTTTTTTTGAGGTCTGTGAGGGCGTAGAATATTCGGCTATTCGGTCGTTGGGTTCGATCCGGAGAGGGTGTCATTGCTCTATCCGGGTTTAAAAGCGCGTGTGCTTGGAATTGACAACAATAACCGCAAATTCCCATTTCCTATCCTCGTCAAGGATTGCTTACGCATTGGAGGCAGGCTGTCGTGCCGCAAACAATCTGGCATCAGTGTCTAGAAGTACTCCGGGACGAATTTCCGGCTCAGCAGTTCAATACCTGGTTGCGCCCTCTGCAATCCGAACATCAGGATGATCAGCTGATGCTGTTTGCACCCAACCGTTTTGTTATGGATTGGGTAAACGAAAAGTATCTGCGACGTATAGAGGAAGTGCTGAAGGATCTTCAGGGTGGACAGGCTCCCCGCATTAATATGCGCGTCGGTTCAGCAACTGCGGCCCGGGATATGGTGCAGCGTTCTCAGACAGCAAACGTCGAGTCAGGCCGTCAGGACGATACCGGGCCTGTCAGTGAGGAAGAGAAGGGCGTTGCCGCAACGGTTGTCGATCGTCAGCCCCGACGTGAGGTGTTGTCTTCTGCTGCGGCCTCCAGGCGTCGTAATGTCCAGGTTGAAGGTGACATCAAACATCAGAGCTTTCTCAATGAGAGCTTCACCTTTGACACCTTTGTTGAAGGCAAATCGAACCAACTGGCTCGAGCGGCGTCCATGCAGGTCGCTGAGAACCCGGGTGGAGCCTATAACCCCTTGTTCCTTTATGGCGGTGTGGGTCTGGGTAAAACTCACCTGATGCATGCTGTGGGCAACGAGATCGTTCGCCGCAACCCGCGCGCCAAGGTGGCCTATCTTCGTTCAGAGCGTTTCGTTGCGGATATGGTCAAAGCGCTGCAGTTGAACGCCATCAACGAATTCAAACGTTATTACCGCTCTGTTGATGCACTGTTGATTGACGATATCCAGTTCTTTGCCCGCAAAGAGCGCTCCCAGGAAGAGTTTTTCCATACCTTCAATGCATTGCTTGAGGGCGGCCAGCAGGTCATTGTCACGTGTGACCGGTTTCCGAAAGAGATTTCGGATATGGAAGAGAGACTGAAATCCCGTTTCGGTTGGGGTCTTACAGTCATGGTAGAGCCGCCTGAACTCGAGACCAGGGTAGCCATCCTGATGAAGAAGGCCGAGCAGACCAATGTGAGGCTCAGTAGCGAAGCCGCTTTCTTTATTGCTCAAAAAATACGTTCGAATGTGAGAGAGCTAGAAGGCGCGCTACGTTTGGTGATAGCGAATGCTCACTTCACAGGACAGGAAATCACCCCTCCGTTTATACGTGAGAGCCTGAAGGATCTGTTGGCGTTGCATGAAAAGCAGGTCAGCATCGACAACATTCAACGCACCGTGGCAGAGTACTACAAGATCAAGGTGGCGGATCTTCACTCCAAGCGCAGAACCCGGTCAGTGACCCGGCCCCGGCAAATGGCCATGTCGCTGGCGAAGGAATTGACCAACCACAGCCTGCCTGAAATCGGCGATGCGTTTGGTGGTCGGGATCATACGACGGTGTTGCACGCCTGCAAGAAAATAGTTGAATTGCAGGGTACGGATACGAATATCCGAGAAGACTATCAGAACTTCATGCGACTACTGACAACCTGATCGGAGCGCATAAAATCAGGTGCGCGATAGCGGTGATACCGTTATCCGCCTCCTTTGAATAAAAATCAGAGATCGGTCGTTCGCTCATCATTTTAAACGATGGCCTACGGCAGCAGGTTTGCGTAATAAAACACTTAACATTCACTAGCAGATTCCGAGTGCCATGAAACTGACCATCAGCCGAGAATCCCTACTGACACCCCTCCAGGCTATTGCGGGCGTTGTCGAACGCAAACAGACCATGCCTGTGCTGTCCAACGTGCTATTGGTGGCCGAGGACAACACGCTCACCCTGACCGGCACCAATATGGAAGTGGAACTGGTGGGACGGATCGTGCCAGTGCATGTTGATCAACCGGGGCGTATCACCGTACCGGCCCGCAAACTGTCTGATATTTGTCGGGCTTTGGGGGACAAAGCGCCAATCGAGCTCAACCTCGAAGGCGACCGGTTGCACCTGCGTTGCGGCGCCAGTCACTTTACCCTGTCGACCCTGCCAGCTGAGCATTTTCCGAATGTTGAGGATGATGGCGAGAGTTTCAGGCTTGAGGTGACGCAAGCTGATCTTCGCAACATGCTGGATGCAACTGCGTTTGCTATGGCGCAGCAGGACGTCCGCTATTACCTGAATGGTTTGCTGCTGGAAGTAGATGCAGAGCATCTGCGTGTGGTGGCAACGGATGGTCACCGGTTGGCCATGTCCAACACAAAGTTGGCCACCGGTATCAGTGATCCGCGCCAGGTGATTGTGCCTCGCAAGGGTGTTCTCGAACTTGCACGCTTGCTGGATGATGTTCAGACACCCGTCACACTGGTATTTGGTGATAACCACCTGCGGGCGACTGTTGGTGCCTACACGTTTACTTCCAAGCTGATCGAAGGCAAGTTCCCGGACTACAACCGGGTCATCCCACGGGGGGGTGACAAGGTGATGCTGGCTGATCGGTCGACGCTGAAAAATACGCTTCAGCGCGCGGGTATTCTGTCGCACGAGAATATTCGGGGTGTCAGGCTGAACCTGGCGTCGGGAGAACTGCAGATCTTCGCCAACAACCCGGATCAGGAGCAGGCGGAAGACGCACTGGCTGTGGATTACCAGGGCGAAGCATTGCAGATCGGGTTTAACGTGGGCTACCTGGTCGATGTGCTCAATGCGCTCGACGAAGAGCAGGTCAAAATCACACTCTCCAACCCCAACAGCAGTGCATTGATTGAGGCCCAAAATGACGACAGCGTGTTGTACGTCGTCATGCCAATGAGACTGTAAGCTATCAATAGCGTTCACAGCGAGCCTTGGCTCAGTCTATCCGCTGTGGATAAGTGATCAGAGAGTGATTCGATGCCTGGTGATATTGCCGGGCATTTGTTTACTGTAATGTATCAATTGATGCGGCGATGTGTGGTTGTGCTGCCGTGTATTTATCGAAACCGTGTTTGTCAGGGCCGGCCCGTACTGCGGATTAAGGGCTCGTGATAGTTGCCGATCCTGCTTGCGCCCGAATGGATATCGAGAGGTTAGGACAATGGCAATGGTGGTAAATGGCGTCAAAGGTGCGCTGAGAATCGGACAGACACTTTCAGTACTGGGCCGTACCGGCGTTAACTGGTTGAGGGGTGATCGACCACCCGCTCCCCGGTTACTGCGTCAAACGTTTGAAAACCTTGGTGCAACCTACATCAAGCTGGGTCAGTTCATTGCCAGCTCTCCCACTTTTTTTCCTGCCAGCTATGTTGAGGAATTTCAGCATTGCCTCGATCGCACGCCAGCCTTGCCTTTTGGCGTAATGAAACGGATTCTTCGCGAAGAACTCACATTACCGCTCGAGAGTATCTACGCGGAAATTGATCCGGTACCGCTTGCTTCTGCCTCTATTGCGCAGGTACATGCAGCGCGTCTGGTGACCGGCGAAGATGTGGTCATCAAGATTCAGAAGCCCGGGGTTGAGAATATTCTGCTGACGGATCTCAATTTCCTTTATGCATCGTCACGGATTCTGGAAACGCTCGCGCCCAAACTGTCATGGACTTCCCTGTCGGGCATCGTTGAGGAGATACAACGTACGATGATGGAGGAATGTGATTTTATTCAGGAAGCCAACAACCTGAAGGTTTTCCGGCAATTCCTGCTTGATACCCATAACGAGGATGCAGCGGTGCCTCAGGTTTATGAGGCTTGCAGTACGCGGCGAGTGCTCACGATGGAGCGCTTCCACGGCGTGCCGCTAACAGATCTTGAAAGCATTCGGGCTGTTTCCAACGATCCTGAGCGCACCTTAATTACCGCGATGAATACCTGGTTTTCCAGTCTTACGCAGTGCGAGTTCTTTCATGCAGATGTGCATGCGGGCAACCTGATGGTGTTGCGTGATGGTCGGGTCGGGTTTATCGATTTTGGCATTGTGGGTCGTATTGCACCGGATACCTGGCAAGCTGTGTCTGATTTTATTTCGACGGTGATGGTCGGTAATTTTGAAGGTATGGCGGATGCCATGGTGCGGATTGGCGTTACGGACGCGGCAATTGATACTGGTCAGTTGGCAAATGACCTTCGTCGTCTGTATCAGCAAATGGATAGAATGACGCCGGACACACCTTACATTGGTGAAGAGACAGAGGACGAAGTGAACAGTATCCTGATGGATATGGTGAAAATCGGTGAGCAACATGGCCTGCACTTCCCTCGCGAATTTGCGCTCCTGATCAAGCAGTTCCTCTACTTTGATCGCTACGTTCATATCCTTGCGCCAGAAATGGATGTCTTTATGGATGAGCGCCTTAACATGCTGCATTAAAAATGAGGGCGTGTTTGAGATAACAGCGTAAGAAAATGGGAGCCTATCGGGCTCCTTTTTTCTTGATGACAGAACGCTGATGACGCCGCCCTGCAGCAAGCGCCCCTCGAGCTATATCGAATACAACCCTGCCCTCAGCACCGGCTTACCTGTAGACTATCCATTCTTACTCATTCCATTCCGGATTTTATTCCTGCATGGCGCTCGTCCGACTCCAAACCCAGAACTTTCGAAACCTTGCCCCCACTGAACTGGTTTTTTCTCCATCAGTGAACCTCGTCTATGGCCAAAATGGCAGCGGCAAGAGCAGCGTACTCGAGGCCATTGGCTATCTCGGGCTCGGGCGATCTTTTCGAGTAAATCGTCATGAAGCAGTAGTCCGCCATGGTGCGGATGAGCTGACAGTTTTTGGTGAGATTTCAGAAAATGCCCCGCCGAATAATACAGCCAAGCAGGCGCAGGAAGAACGACACCGGATTGGCATAGCGCGACACCTGGTCAACAAGGAAACCCGCCTGAGGGTAGACGGTGAGAAAGTGCGCAGCTTGTCGTCAGTGGCTCGCCATCTCGCGGTATCGGTGATTGATCCGGGAACTTTCGACATCATTTCCGGTGGGCCCGGCAAACGTCGTCAGTTTCTCGATTGGTCAGTGTTCCACGTGGAACATGGTTTTTCCGTCCTTTGGCAGCAGTTTCAGCGGTGCGTTTCCCAGCGGAATAAAATTCTCAGAAATGGTAGAATAGACGAGGCGTTACTAAGCATCTGGGATCGCCAATATGTTGCACTGGCAGAACAGATTAACGACGCGAGAAAAGGTGTTTTTGATCGCTTTCACCCGTTACTCGAGTCGTTATTAGCTGAAGTTGATGTGCCATGGACTGAGGGGTTGCGGTTTGAATTGTTCCCCGGCTGGGATCGAAAGCTGTCGCTGAGCGATGTGCTGTTGGCCCACAGGGAACAAGAATCAAAAATGGGGCATACCCTTTATGGGCCCAATCGCTGCGATATCCGTGTCAAATTTCAAGGCCGGCCTGTTGCTGAGACCTTTTCTCGTGGTCAGCAGAAAACTCTGGTGATCTTGATGAAGATTGCCCAGGGCCAATTGCTGGCGGCCAGTGGCAAGCAGTGCACATTTTTACTGGATGACATTAATGCCGAACTTGATGATCAGCATCGTCGCATGCTGGCAGGCAAGTTACGTGATTTAGGCAGTCAGGTGTTTATCACCTCGATTGAGCCGCCCCGCCCCGACTTGTTGTGGCGGGATCCCATGCCCGATTTCAAAATGTTCCACGTGGAACATGGCGAGTTTACGGAAGAATAAGATCTCTGCGCTTTAGGAGCGTCCGAATGACAACGTCGACCTATAATTCCTCCAGCATCAAGGTTCTCAAGGGGCTGGATGCAGTTCGCAAGCGTCCCGGTATGTATATCGGTGACACCGACGATGGCACCGGCCTACACCACATGGTCTTCGAAGTAGTGGATAACTCCATTGACGAAGCCTTGGCTGGATTCTGTTCTGAGATAAAAATTATTATCCACCCTGATGAGTCCATCAGCGTTAAGGATAACGGGCGTGGGATCCCGGTTGATATCCACGAGGAAGAAGGGGTTTCGGCAGCACAGGTCATTATGACGGTACTGCACGCCGGCGGTAAGTTTGACGACAACACCTACAAGGTTTCCGGTGGTTTGCACGGTGTCGGTGTTTCTGTTGTTAACGCATTGTCTTCTCAGCTGCGTCTGACGATCCGTCGGGACAACGTGGTTTGGGAGCAGACTTACCACGAAGGTGTGCCTGATGAGCCTCTTGCCGCCAAGGGTGAGACTGATAGCAGTGGTACTGAAGTCCATTTCATCCCCTCTCCTGATACCTTTACCAATATCGTTTTCCACTACGATATTCTGGCGAAGCGTTTGCGAGAGCTGGCGTTCCTGAACAGCGGTGTCCGCATTCGCCTGCTTGACGAGCGCACCGGTCGGGAAGAAATTTTCGAATATGAAGGTGGCCTTCGCGCATTCGTCGAGTACCTCAACACCAACAAGACGCCGATTAACCGGGTGTTCCATTTTTCCAAAGAGCGGGACGACGGGACGACAGTTGAAGTTGCGATGCAGTGGAACGATGCCTTCCAGGAGAATCTCTACTGCTTCACCAATAACATCCCCCAGCGGGATGGCGGAACGCACCTGGCGGGCTTCAGAGCGGCGCTGACGCGGTCGCTCAACAACTACATCGAGTCAGAAGGTCTGGGTAAAAAATCCAAGGTGACAACCTCTGGTGACGACGCCCGCGAAGGTCTGACTGCGATTGTCAGCGTGAAGGTGCCGGATCCCAAGTTCTCCTCGCAAACCAAGGACAAACTGGTCTCCTCCGAAGTTAAAACGGCGGTAGAACAGGAGATGTATCAGGTCTTCTCCGACTTCCTCAATGAGCAGCCGAATGAAGCGAAGATGATCGTCAACAAGATGCTGGAAGCGGCGCGGGCGCGGGAGGCAGCTCGCAAAGCACGGGAAATGACACGGCGCAAAGGTGCGCTGGATATCGCCGGCCTGCCCGGTAAGTTGGCGGATTGCCAGGAAAAAGACCCGGCCCTTTCCGAACTTTATATTGTGGAGGGTGATTCTGCCGGTGGCAGCGCCAAGCAAGGACGTGACCGTAAGACCCAGGCCATCCTGCCGCTTAAAGGCAAGATCCTGAACGTCGAGAAGGCGCGCTTCGACAAGATGTTGTCGTCCGCCGAGGTAGGCACGCTGATTACGGCACTGGGTTGTGGTATCGGTCGGCAGGAATTTGATCCCGATAAGCTGCGTTATCATTCGATCATCATCATGACGGATGCGGATGTCGACGGCTCACACATTCGCACCCTGCTGCTCACCTTCCTGTTCCGTCAGATGCAGGAGATCATCGAGCGCGGCCATGTCTTCATTGCGATGCCGCCGTTGTACAAGGTCAAGCGTGGCAAGCAGGAGCAGTATCTGAAGGATGAGAAGGCAAAAGAAGCCTACCTCACCCAAACCGCTCTGGAAGGCGCCCAGTTCTACGTCAATCCGTCAGCGCCGCCTATTGCCGACTCTGCTCTGGAATCCCTGGTGAAGGAGTATCAGGGCGTGCTGGCGATGATTGAGCGTCTTTCACGGGCCTATCCCGCGAAAGTACTGGAACAGATGCTGGATAACGCCACACTGACTGCCGCTGACTTGACTGATAAAGAGGCTGTGAGCAAGTGGGCAACGCGGTTGGGTGAAGGTCTTGATCTGGATGTCCGCACAGGCACCAAATATGTGTTCTCGGTGCATCAGGATCAGGAACGGTCACTGTATTTGCCGAAGGTGGATATCTACGTTCACGGCATTCCTACCACGCATATCTTCAACCGTGATTTCTTCGAATCCGGCGCATATCTGTCCATCGCCCGCTTGGGTGAAAAACTGGACGGTTTGATCGAAGAAGGCGCCTACGTGCAGCGCGGCGAGCGTAAGCAGGCGGCGTTGAGCTTTGAAGGTGGACTGGCGTGGCTGATGAAAGAGGCCCAGCGTGGCCTTACCATTCAGCGTTATAAGGGGCTGGGTGAAATGAACCCGGATCAGCTGTGGGAAACCACCATGGATCCGGAAACACGCCGGATGATGAAGGTGACGATCGAAGATGGCATTGCAGCCGACCAGATCTTCACTACGCTGATGGGAGACGATGTGGAACCGCGTCGTAACTTTATCCAGACCAATGCCCTGCAGGTCACCAATCTGGATATCTGATTGTCGGCTCATTGTAAACGGGCTGCGAAGCCGAGTGACTAAGTGACACTTGCCAACTTTGTAGCCTGTGGGATGAATCAGAAAGCCCATGTCTAGTCCTGAAATAGGTTTACACCTGTTTCGCTTAAA
>TARA_R100001440_G_scaffold50707_1_pt1 | contig 47754 bp, 47 predicted proteins | sample TARA_R100001440 | Tara Oceans TARA_R100001440 (sample SAMEA2622112) | marine metagenome | biome: marine biome (ENVO:00000447); feature: surface water layer (ENVO:00002042); material: "saline water (ENVO:00002010), including plankton (ENVO:xxxxxxxx)" | depth 5 m
GTCAACGTGCCGCTTGCCGTTATTGGTGGCGTCTTTTCACTCTGGCTCTCCGGCCAGTATCTTTCGGTGCCCAGTTCGGTCGGTTTCATCACGCTGTTCGGTGTGGCAGTGCTCAATGGGGTCGTTATGGTTGAAAGCATCAATCAGCGAATACAGGATGGGTTGAGCATGGATGCCGCGGTGTTTGAAGGTGCCGTCTCCCGTTTACGTCCTGTCTTGATGACAGCAATAACCTCGGCACTCGGTTTGATACCGATGCTGTTGTCGACGGGCGTGGGTGCTGAAATCCAGAAGCCACTGGCCAGCGTGATTGTTGGCGGCCTTATCACCGCAACTTTCCTGACGCTGTTTGTTTTGCCGGTTCTGTTCGGTCGCTTTTCGAGAGCCAAGGTGGGTGATATTCAGCGGTAGATGTGAGGCGGAAATGCATAGTTGCGGTTACATGCATGGAAGTGTAATTCCGCCCGTTTTAACGGAGACGAGGGTCTTGCTGTTGAACTTTGCTCCTAGAAAGAAGGCTGTGACTGTGATTCTGGTGCCCGATGTTTCTGAAGAGTCAATGTTCACCATTTCCGGAATTGTTGTTGAAACATCGGGCACGATGGTTAGCCACGGGTGTGTCGGCCAGGATGAAGAAGGTTCCCTTTAAAAGAATAAGTGGATTTATTGCCGCCGGAGGAATGGCAACCCTTTTCCATTGGGCGGCCATGTCCGGCCTGGTTCTGCTTGGCATGGCCCCCGTAGCAGCCACCTTTTCTGGAAGCGTTGTAGGAGCGGTTACCAACTACTGGTTGCAGCGAACTTTGGCCTTTCCAAACGCACGCCCACACATCCAGGCCATCTGGCGATATGCCTTTTCCTGTTCACTCGCAGCTCTCCTGAACGTTCTGATCTTTTTAGTCCTGCATCAACTGTTTGAAATCTCTGTTGTGCCTGCTCAGCTTCTAACCACTGCGGCTGTCGCTGTATTTAACTATGTTGTCTACCAAAGGCTGGTGTTTCATGAACAAACCTCTTGAGACTTCCCGTGCGCCGAATGAATCAGAGCTGCTTTCCCTGGTGGTTCCGGTGTTCAATGAGCGTTCGATGCTTCCCCTATTCTTTGAGCATGTATTGCCGATCCTTGCGAGCCTCGATATTCGCTCGGAGATCGTGGTTGTGGACGATGGTAGCGAGGATGGCAGTGCCGAATTTGTTAGGACTTTCATTAAAAGGAAATCGAGCATCCGTCTCGTCAAGCTAAGCCGCAACTTTGGCAAAGAGGCAGCGGTAACAGCAGGGCTGGAGCATGCCAAGGGGGATGCGGTGATCGTTCTGGATGCGGACCTTCAGGATCCACCTGAATACATTCCCGAGATGGTCAGGAGTTGGAAGTCCGGCTTTGATGTCGTTCTGATGCAACGTCGATCACGTGTAGGCGAGAGTTTTCTCAAGCGCTGGAGTGCGCACCTTTTCTATCGCTTGCTGAATAAGACCAGTCGCACTGAAATCCCGGTCGACACGGGTGATTTCCGATTGATGAGCAGGCGGGCAGTTGATGCCCTTCTCCGGTTAGGAGAGCGCAACCGCTACATGAAGGGACTCTTTGCCTGGGTTGGTATGCCAACGACGATCATCGAATACGACCGGGCATTGAGAGTGGCTGGCGAGAGTAAGTGGGACTACCCGGGCCTGGTCGGCCTGGCCCTTGAAGGCCTGACTTCCTTCTCAGTGTCACCTCTCAGATGGGCAACGCTTGTCGGCTTGCTGGCCGCCTCCGTTGGTGGATTGTTCGGTGTCTGGATTGTAGCGAAGGCAATAATGCTCGGCGATCCGACTGACGGCTACCCATCGTTAATCGCCCTCATCAGTTTTCTGGGCGGCATACAACTGGTGAGCGTTGGTATCGTTGGTGAGTATGTGGGCAAAACCTACATCGAATCGAAACAGCGACCACTGTATCTGACCGAAGAAGTGGTCGAGAACAAAGAGGTATCAAGCCGAGACCAAATCAGCAACTTCAGAGGCGTCAAGAATGCTAAAGCGATTTGAGCCCTGGTTCTGGGTACTGGCTGCCGTATTGTTCAGTCGCTTTATCGGAATGACGCTGTTTCCCTTCGTGGATACAACGGAGCCCCGATACGCTGAAATCGCTCGTTTAATGGCTGAAACCGGGGACTGGATAACGCCCTGGTTTGAACCCGGCGTTCCGTTCTGGGGGAAACCTCCACTGTCGTTCTGGGCTCAGGCTGCCTCTATAAAAATATTTGGACTGTCTGAATTTTCTCTGCGGCTACCGGCATGGTTCGCCACGATTGGAATCGTATGGCTGACGTGGTGCCTTGCAAATCATGCGCGCGGTGCTGCGGTCGCTCGATGGTCTACTCTTGTGCTTTCCACGATGGTACTCACCTATATCAGTGCCGGCGCAGTCATGACGGATACGTTCCTGGTATTTGGAACGACCCTCTCCTTGGTGAGCGTGTGGTTTGTGCTTTCAGGGCGCTCTGACTATTGGCGCTGGTGGTTTTTCATGGGCCTGGCCATCGGTTTGTTGTCAAAGGGACCGTTGGCTGTTGTACTGACCGTTATCCCCCTGGTGCTATGGGCTGCTATTTTCAGGCAGCGGTTACAGCCGTTGAAAAAATTACCCTGGCTTCTTGGCTCACTTCTGACACTGGCGATTGCCGTGCCATGGTACGTGCTCGCTGAATTGAAAACGCCAGGGTTCCTCAACTATTTCATCATTGGCGAACACTTTAGCCGGTTTCTGGACCCCGGGTGGGCCGGCGATTTGTACGGTAGTGCCCATGACCGGCCCAAGGGCATGATCTGGATATTCTGGCTTTGGGCTTCATTCCCCTGGGGTATCATTGGCTTGGTTGGCTTTGGCCTTGCGGCGGCGCGAGGCAAAACAAAGGATATATTCACTGGTGCTGTTCAAGACGCCTCAACGCTGTATCTGTTGTTTTGTGCGATAACGCCAATGCTGTTCTTCACCCTGGCAGGCAACACGCTTTGGACGTACATACTTCCTTCTCTTCCGTTCTCGGCCATTCTGATTGCCGGATGGGTGTCGAAGCTCGATCTAGGTGCCTGGTCCAGAGTCAGGTCGGGGGCTGTATTGCTTGTGCCCGTTCTCATTACCCTTGTTGTGTTCATCAGTGTGAGCGGAGTCATTCCACTAAAAACCGAGAAACAATTGATAAGCCGGTATGAGAGCATCCATCAAGCGGGGGACAGTCCGATCTTCTACATTGGTGAGATGCCATTTTCGGCACGTTTTTATTCGTTAGGCGACGCTGTGGAAATCATCTCCACAGAATTCAACAGTCTGCTGGAAGCTGACGGGTACGCCAGGGTCTTTGCAGTAATTCCAAACCATGCGGTCGATGAGGTTCTTGGTCCGCGGGCCACTGACGCTCAGAAGTTGGGGGAGAACGAACGGTACCAGCTATTCTCGATCGATCTTCCGCCAACAGACAGCCAGAATGACCCCGTTGATTCTGAATTAAACTCGAAGAATGATTAATGACGCAGCTGATTACTGCTAAAACTGAGTCTTTGAAGGCCGGATTTTCAAGATGGCTGGCCTTTTGGCAGTGATCTAGTCCGGAAATGGCAGTAAAATCAGAATCCTGGCTCCTCCGTTTTTTGAGGTACCCATGTTCATCTGTCCGAGGTTGTCTTCGACAATCTCGGACACGATGGACAATCCGAGCCCAAAACCGGCGACCGTTTCATCCAGCCTGGTACCCCTGTTCATGACAGTGGCTGCCGCCTCGGGAGAAATTCCGGGGCCATCGTCCGCTACTTCTATGGAGAGTCCTGATGACGTGCGGGCGATTGTAACGTCGACGGTTGTCTGGCACCACTTCCCGCCATTTTCGAGTAAATTGCCAAGTAGCTCTGAAAGATCCTGCCGTTCCATTGGCCAGCTGAAGTTTTCAGGTAAGTTGGTGTGGAGGCGAAAAACCGTGTCAGGGAAGATTTTTTCCATAACGGTGATGACACTTGCCGTGATTTCAACCGGCATGCACGTCCGTCCCATCTGTCTGCCTGATATGTCTGCTTTGCTCATCCGGTATTTCAGGGATTTGTCAAGCTCCCGCAAGTTAGAGGCCATAAACACAACATCCTCCCGGGACGGAGGCAAGGTATCGATATCCGACAAAATGGCAAGATTGGCAGAAATAGAGGTTTTGACCAGGTGAGAGAGATCGGAATTCAGGCGGCGGTGGCGGTCCAGCCGCCGGTTTGACAGCTCGAGCAAATCATTGAGCTGCCGGATCAGCGGACGAAACTCTTCCGGCACGTGAGGGTTCAGACGACTTTGTTTCCCGGATTGGAGCCGTCTCAGGTCCTCTTTTATCCTACTGATGGGCTTTAACGTCAGATGTGTGGTGGTTCCAATCAGTGCCAGCAGTATCGCCAGAAGAACGGCCGAGGCACCGAGCAATGTCAGGTGGGCCTTCAGCGGTCGTTCAGAGAGCGCCCCCTCGGTTTCAAGAACGGTGATTGAGGCCAGCTTTCCAGTAGCAGTGAACGTACGTCTAAGCCCGAAAAGCGTGTTCGCACCCTGCGCTATGTGGATGAAACCCTCGGGCTTCTCTGCAGCGCCCTGCAGTTGGCTCTGGTCAAAGTTCGGGCTCGCCAGGACGCTTCCGCTAGCCGTTTCGATGACGATGGCATGCCCCAGAAGCATTTCAAACTGATTGATCATGTTGCTGAGGTCGTCGGTTGTGGGGGATTCAGCCTCAATGATTGCCTGAAAGTTTCCCAGCTCTTTGTTCAGGTGTTGCTTCCTGGACTCGTCCGATAGTTGCTTTATCACGTAGGTGTGTGAAAAGAATATCAGAGTAAAATATACGAGGCTGAAAACAGCACCATACTGAATGGCTGTTCTGCGGATACTTTTCGGAGCAGACATATTTTAACCTGGTTGGTTCACTCGGGCGTTCAGCGGTTAGGATCTTTTTCGAAGTAGTAGCCCTGGCCACGCAATGTTTTTATTTTATTGACCCCTATTATTTTTCTAAGCCGGGTTATGTAAACCTGAACGACATTTCTGGTGGGACATCTTTCTATGTTGTAGAGGGATTCAACCAGTTCGTCCTGGGAAAACACTCGGTCCGGTGAACGGAGGAAACACTGTAAAAGGCGGAATTCCGTAGCTGTCAGTCTGAACTCTTTCTGGTCGGGCGTGGTAAGCGTTCGGTAGGTGGCGTTGAGATGAAATCCGTCGACGCTGATCTGGTCTGTCGTTCTGCCGTCCTTTCTGCGGATAATCGCACTGAGCCGGGCTTTCAGTTCATCAAACTCAAACGGTTTGGGAAGGTAATCGTCGGCACCCGCGTTCAACCCTTCTACTCTCTCAGTCCAGTTGGAGCGTGCGGTCAGAATAAGGATGGCCTCTTTTTTCCCGTTTTTTCTCCATCTTTGCATTAAAGAAAGTCCATTTTCATCGGGCAGTCCGATATCGAGAATAACGGCCTGGTAGGAGCTTGTTTCAATCAACGAGTCCGCTTCTTTGCCGGTTTTGGCGATATCTACTGTGTAGTGCGCCTGCGCAAGCCAGTCCGATATTTTTTTGGCAAGTACAGCATTGTCTTCAACAATCAGAATTTTCATTTGTAAGCGCCGTTTTTCGTGGTGGGAAAGTTTCGCCAGTCTGCCATGGATTGTACCAGTAACGGCAACTCCCCAGAAAAACAGCAACCCGTTAAAAATGGGGGGTTACCGGTCGACTTTTCAGTTTGATTTCAGTTGCACCGGGTAGCGTCAACAATCGAGCCACGAACGCGAGAAGCTGTATATACATGGTTTTAGGAGCAACCTATGAGCGATAGACATTTCTATGCAGGTGTGTCCAGGCGCCGCCTTATACAAGGAGCTGCCACAATGGGACTTCTTGCCGGTTTCGACAGTTTGTTACCGGCCTATGCTAGGAGTCTGCGCGGCAGGAGCCACCTTCTGGCATAATACGTAAAAATTCTTCAGCACCGGAGAATCCGATGGGAACCACCTTCCGCCCCTATTCACCTGATCAGGAACTGCTTCTTCCCCCGAGCCTGAACGAGTGGCTGCCCGAAGGGCATCTGGCCTATTTCATCAGTGACGTGGTCGAGGAACTGGATCTGAGTGCCTTCTACGCCCGGTATGAAGGGAGCGGTCGGCGCAACTCGCCTTTCGATCCGCGGATGATGTTGAAGGTGTTGATCTATGCGTACGCGACCGGCGTGTTTTCATCACGAAAGATCGCCCGGAAGTTGGAAGAAGATGTCGCCCTTCGGGTCCTGGCGGCTGGCAATTTCCCCAGACACCGCACTATCTGCGATTTTCGCAAGCAACACCTGGCTGCGTTCAAGGCCGTATTTATTCAGGTGGTCCGGATCGCCCAGGAAGCGGAATTGGTTACTCTCGGTACGCTGGCGATTGATGGCACCAAGGTCCGGGCCAACGCCAGTAAGCACAAGGCCATGAGCTATGACCGCATGCGGGAGGAAGAAGCCCGTCTGTCAAAAGAGGTTGATGAGCTTTGTGGCCAGGCTCGCCGTGTGGATGAATCGGAAGACCAACAGTTTGGCCCGGATCAGCGGGGCGACGAGTTACCCGAAGAGCTTCAGCACCGTCAGGGGCGGCTGGACAAGATCCGGGCAGCGAAGGAGAAACTGGAAGCGGATCAAAAAACGCAAGATGAGGCCAAAGGCCGGCATCCAGACGATGATCGCCGCTCACCCAAGGGTGGCCGGAACTTCAAGAGAGATTATGGAGTTCCGGAGGACAAGGCTCAGAGTAACTTTACCGACCCCCAAAGCCGGATCATGAAAACGAATGATGGGTTCCAGCAATGCTATAACGGCCAACTGGCCGTGGATGGCGAGTTCCAGATCATCGTGGGCAACCGCCAGGGTAACAACCCCAGTGATAACGGCTGTCTGGTGCCGCTGCTGGGCGAGGTAAAAGAAACTCTGGGAAGTTACCCGGGCCAATGTCTGGCTGATGCGGGTTATCGCAAAGAGGAAGACTTGCAGGCATTGGAGACAAAAGGCATAGATGGCTACGTCTCGCTGCGCCGGGAAGGCAAAAAAACCGGAGATATAAACGCGAGCCGGTACCCGGCGACGGCCCGCATGGAGGAGAAGCTTACCACGGCGGAGGGGCGAGCAGTCTACGCTCAGCGCAAGCACATGGTTGAGGCGGTGAATGGCTGGATCAAGAATGTCCTGGGCTTCCGGCAGTTCGGCTTGCGGGGCCTTCAGGCGGTGCAGGGTGAATGGGATCTTGTCTGTCTGTCTGTCGCTCAATCTCAGGCGCATGAGTTCACTGATGAGGCTGGCATAAGTCGCTGAGGCAGCCTTTGGCTCACGGTAGGTACAGCTGGGGCCCTGCGATGCCCCTTTTAACCGGTTAACTGGCTGGATCGAAAGCGATGATGGAGCCGATCCGATATCGCGAACACTCCTTCCGGCCAGACAATGATCCGGTCTGGCGGAAACGAGGGCTCAAAACGTTTCTGCCGCGCAGACTCCTAGATGCCAGACTAGTAGAGCTGCAAGCGGAAAAGGCCGGGCTAGCCAGCGACCTGATTCCTCTGCTTGGGCGTCGTCCGACGGGGGCCAGTTTGCAACTGATGGCGCCATCTGAAACGCTTCTGTTCGCCGATGGACAGTTGGAACCAGATCATCCGCTGATTCGTGCAGCCGAGGCGAGGGAAGCCGAGGCGCGCGCGGCTGGATGTTGCCGAAGTCGATCGTCGACCTACGTTCACAGCTAATGCCGGCTATAACAGCCTGTGGGCTGACGAGAGAAAACGTTGGGTCGTCGGCATTGGCGTTCGGATCCCATTTAGTGGGCAGCGCCAGCACAGCGCCGTTCGAAAGGCGACTGCCGAAGCATCACAAAAACGATGGCTGGCCACTCAGGCCCAGCGGGAATGGCGGGCCTCGATAGCTAAACTGAGGGCAAGCGTTGAGGCCGGCCATGGTCGACTGAACATCCTCAACGAGCGACACTTGCCAAACCAGCGCGCGCACTGGGAAGCCAGTCTGAACGAGCTGGCCAGTGGCACTGGCAGACTGGAGGACGCGATAAATAGCGCAAGACAGCTTACTGGGGCCAAACTCCGTCGAGCTGGGGTGATCCGTGATCTATATGGTGCCTCGGCCGGGTACGAAGCCCTGATACCGGTGCGTACTATCAATGCGTTAAATTAAAGAGGTAATTCAATGGTCAAGTCTTCGGGCATTTTGGATAGCACCAGAAAGTTCCCTTCAAAATGCCCGAAGACTCGACCAAACCACTTGGACCAAAACTCATGAACCTTCCTGAAGGTTCGCTTTGCGACCAGAAGCACCTAAACAAAAGCGAACCTTGGATACTGTCGTGACACTCGACGATGACGGTAGCTATATTCCGTATAGCTCTAATCCATTCAGACAGGTTTTATTTGAAATGCTTCAGTCGGGAAAACGTCGCAGGAACCACTCCCAGCCAGGCCGCAAGCTGGGAGTCCGGCACTCTACGGATCAGTTCTGGATAATCTCTCGTCAGTACTTGATAGCGTTCATGGGCAGACAAGGTTGCTCGGTGAAACTCTCGCATGCTTGTCGTTTCAGCCAACTCTTCGGTGAGTAGAAGTGCAAACCGGGGCCATCGACCTTCATCTTGGGCATGGACAACTGACCGGAAAGCTTTGAAGTCCGCCGTCCAGAGCGTGCAGGGCGTTGTCGTGGTAAGGCAGAGGGTGTTTCTTGCTGTGCGGCTACGGCCAAAAACTGGCCATATCAGGTCTCCTTCCGTAAAAAAGTGATGAATAGCGACCTTGCCTGCGGAGGACTCCCGGAATAGCCGCACCACTCCATGCTTAACCAGGTATACATTGGTCCAGGCGTGTTCATGTTTTTCCAATGCTGTTTCCGCGTCGACGACTTGTTTTTGGAACAAAGGAATCATGTCATTCAGGAAGTGGGCATCAGTATGAGAAGCAGACGAGGGACACCTAAACCCAAAGACCCGACTCAGGCTTTTGATCAGAGCGTGGTGCTCTCCAGAAACGTCAGGGCAAGCAGCTCCTGTGGAAGAGTCTGCCAGCGGGTATTGGTTTGAAGTCATGATACAACTGGTTCCGAATTTGTCACAGGATCCTTAGATGGCTGAACGAGCGCTTTCCAGGCGTCGTAGGTGCTCAGGAAAACCTGCCCCGTGAGTTCCTCACAGAAATGAGTGCGGCGTAGACCGTCCATCACAGGGCCTTTCACCTCACACATATGCAGACGAATATCCATAGCCTTGAGCCGGCCATTTATTGCCTCCAGGCTCTCAAGTGCCGAAGCGTCAATGGTATTTACCGCCTGACAAGCCAGAACCAGATGCTTCATCTTCGGTTGTTGAGACGTCAGCGCCAAGACGGTCTCTTCCAAGTAGCGTGCGTTGGCGAAATAAAGACTTTCATCCACTCGCAGGACGACGGATTTCTCGTCCGTTTCAACCGTGTGGCGCTCGACATTTCTGAAATGCTCGGTACCCGGTACTCGGCCAACAATTGCACTGTGTGGACGACTGGTGCGATACAGATAAATCCCTATCGATAGGCCCACACCGACCAGGATTCCAGCTTCGACGCCCTGAATCAGCGTGAGCACAATGGTTGCCAGCATCGCGGCGAAGTCCGCTTTTGAGTAATTAAAGGTGCGGCCGATGGCTTTAAAGTCAATCAGAGTGCTCACTGCGATCATGATTGTGGCGGCCAGTGTTGCTTTTGGAAGGAAGGCCAGTACGCCGGTGAGTGTTAGTGTGGCAAGTGCAATCCCGACTGCGGTAAACATACCCGCAAGTGGCGTCTGGGCTCCGGCTTCAAAATTCACAACAGAGCGTGAAAAACCACCTGAGACCGGAGAGCCCCCGCTTACGCCTGAACCTATGTTCGCCAACCCCATCGCTATTAATTCAGAATTGGGGTCAATCCTCTGGCGCCTTTTAGCTGCAAGGGTCTGGGCAACGGACACTGATTCTACAAATCCAACCAAGCTGATCAGAACGGCTGCGGGGACCAGAGTTGCCCATATGCTGGGGTCCATTGAAGGTAAACGGATCTCCGGAAGTCCGCTCGGAACTTGCCCCACCAGATCGACTCCGGCACCCCCCAAATGAAAGTGCCAGGCCGCCGCTGTTGTTACAATAACCGCTGACACGGGGGCGGCCTTCGCAAAGATATCTGCTCCTCGGGGCGCCAGACCGAGCCCGATGAGTGCATTTTTCAGATATTGGCGACACAGAAACAGGTACAGGAGTGTGCCGGCTCCAATAGCAAACGTGATCAGATTGGAGGAGCCAAACTGGCTGATCAGGTTTGCCCCCATTTCGATCAGATTGTGACCCCCCCCCTGTATACCGAGAATATGGCCAAGCTGACTACCCGCAATAAGAATTCCGGACGCAGTGACAAACCCGGAGATCACGGGGTGACTCAGAAAATTTGCGATAAAACCAAGTCGCAAGACGCCCATGGCGAACAGAATCAGCCCGGACAGCGTAGCCAGTATAAGAGCGGCACCAACGTATTCGGGCGATCCTGTAGTAGCAACGCCTCCTAACGCAGAGGCAGTCATCAGGGACGCCACCGCAACCGGCCCGACAGCCAGAGTTGCACTGGTGCCGAATAAAGCGTAGACCACCAGTGGGATCATACTTGCATACAACCCAACTTCAGGCGGCAGCCCCGCCAACAAGGCATAGGCCAGGGCCTGAGGAACGAGCATGAGTGTGACGATAACCGCCGCAAGGCCATCACTGATCAGCGTGTCAGCGCGATAGCCTTTCAGCCAGTCAACGATTGGCAGGGCTGAGGCAAGTTTCTTCACGGTCGCTCCTTACTCAACTGACCCTGCTCAGGATTGGCGCTCTGCTGGCTTAGCCAACCATTCGCGCCCTTTCAGCATTCCATTCCAATAGATCCAGGGAAGCTGTTTGGCTTTTAGAAACCAGGCCTGTTTCGTTGCTTTCGTCCCATCATTAATCCATTTGGGAAAGGTTGGTTGCAGGGCCCCGCCATATCCAAACTCAGCAAGCACAATGCGCCCTCTCTCGACGGTCAGAGGACAGGAGCCGTAACCGAGATAGGCAGCACGCAGCGGCTGATCATGAAGTGACGCCAACAGGTTTTCAGCAACAACGGGGGCCTGCTTCCTGACGGCCGCCATTGTCTTGGCATTCGGAGTACCACTGGCATCTCCGAGGCCGAATATGTTGGAAAATTGCGCGTGTTGCAGCGTTTCATGATCCAGGTCCAGCCATCCCCCAGAGTTGGCCAGTCCCGACTTCTCAATAAAGACGGGGGCATTTTGCGGAGGCACCGCATGGAGCATATCGAAATTGACCTCGATTTCTTCCTGCCCACCTTCTGAGGTTGCCCTTAAAAACGTTGCAGTGCGATTCGCGCCATCAACACTGGCCAGTTGCTCACCAAAACCAACATCGATCCCATAGAGATCAATGTAGTGCTGCAGCGCCGGAACGTAGTCCTCTACTCCGAAAAGAACATTACCAGCCAGACGAAAGGATACGTCGATGTCTTTGAGACGATTTGCCTTGCGCCAGTAATCTGAAGAAAGGTACATAGCCTTTTGGGGGGCTCCCGCGCACTTGATTGGCATCGGTGGCTGCGAGAAAACCGCTTTTCCACGATGCAGCCCCTGCACCAACGACCAGGTGTAGGGCGCAAGATCATAGCGATAGTTCGAGGTAACGCCGTTTTGCCCCAGGGTTTCTTCAAGCCCTTTTATGGCTTGCCAGTTCAGCACAAGGCCGGGTGCAACCACCAGGCGGCTATACCCTACCGAAGCGCCATCTGAAAGAGTGACGGTCTGGGCGTGGGGGTCTACCTGCTCGGCCGATTTCTGGTACCAGGAGCAACTCTCCGGAATAACAGATTTCGTCTTACGCCGGGTGCTTTCCGCAGAAAACACACCTCCGCCGACCAGGGTCCAACCGGGTTGATAATCGTGAGTGTCGCTGGGATCAATAATTGCGATAGCAAGATCTTTCTGACGCTTCAACAGACTGGCTGCGACAGTAACGCCAGCTGAGCCTGCGCCGATAATCACAACATCGTATCGTTTAATCTGTGTGGTGGTGGTACTTGTATTTGGAGCAGACATTATTGTTGGTCTCCATATGCCCGGGAGTTGATTTTTTTGTTCGGGTTGAGTTCTTTCTTAACTCTCCAGAATTTCTTTGACCAGCTGCGGGTCATGGCCCGCAGCCTGGGCGGCATCAATCAACATAGTGATGCTGCATAGCGGATCTCTCGCCTTGCTCTGGGCCCACATATGTACAGCCCGACGTCCGGTTCGACAGAACCCCAGGACCGGGGAAGCCGAGTTTTCGAGCGCTTCGCTGAATGCGTCGACGTCAGCTTTGGAATACTCTCCTGAAGGAACTGGAATGCTCACCCATTCAAGGCCCTGACTTTCTGCCGCTCTGGCATAAACCGATGCGCCCTCATAATCATCCTCGCCCTCACGGCGATGACAGATAACAGCCCCAAATCCCTGTTCTTTAATACTGGCCATGTCTGCCGGTTTTACGGTATCGGCAACGGCGAACCCTGATTCAAGGAAGTGAATTTTCATTGCGGACCTCCGCTTAAAACTGGTTGATCGGAATTTTCAGGTAAACCTGTCCGTTATCTTCGGACGGCGGCAGCTCCCCAGCCCTCATGTTGACCTGAACGGCCGGCAGTATCAGTCGAGGCATTCCGAGCGTGGCGTCACGCTCTGAGCGAAAGGCGACGAAATCGTCTTCACTCATGCCTTTACCCACATGGATATTGCTGGAACGTTGTTCGGCGACAGTCGTCTCATGAATAAACTCATCGCGCTTTCCTCCTGCTCCGTAGTCGTGGCAGAGAAAAATGCGGGTGTCTTCAGGGAGTGACAGCACTTTCTGAACGGACTTGTAAAGCGTGTGGGCATCGCCACCAGGAAAATCGCAACGAGCCGTTCCCGAATCTGGTGCAAAGAGCGTGTCGCCGACGAACGCAGCATCGCCAACCACGTAGGTTAGACAGGCCGGTGTATGTCCGGGCGTGTGAAGAACGCTCGCCTCAAGATTTCCGATCATGAACGTGTCGCCCTCCTTGAACAGACAGTCGAACTGGCTGCCATCCCTGGCGAAATCGGTTCCGGCATTGAACGCTTTGCCAAACACTTCCTGAACGACAGCGATCTTTTCACCAATGCCTGTTTTTCCACCGAGACGTTCATGGAGGTAGGGTGCTGCAGACAGGTGATCAGCGTGCACATGGGTTTCCAAAACCCATTCCACACTCAGGTTATTGCTTTGAACGTACTCAATAATTTTGTCAGCGGAGCGGACATCGGTCCGGCCCGCGGCATAGTCGAAATCCAGCACAGAATCGATGATCGCGCAGGCCGAGCTATCAGGATCCTGAACGATGTAGCTGAATGTGTTTGTAGGCTCGTCAAAGAAATGCGTGACCAGCGGATGTTGCATGGCGTCACCCTCGTCGCAAAGAGAATTGATCTGATTTCAACATATCAGATTTTGTGTTATAACGATAGAACGTTCAGTTATATAAAGTAATAAACGCTATAGATTTCAGCAATCTCTCCGTATGTACCTGTTATTGAGGAGTAAAATTAACTTCATGGTGGAGTGGTGGAACTTATCGGCACCATAAGGGACTCAATGGCCATTACCCGAATATTCCCGGAGGACAGAGCCCCCTATGCAATTACTGCTGATTGAAGACGATGAACTGGTTGCTTCCGGCCTGGTCGCGGGACTTGAACTGGATGGGTTTGTGGTAGACCACGTGAGCAACGGTCGGCAAGCGAGCCACGCAATGAGTCTCTTTACCCCGGATGCGCTCATTCTGGATCTCGGACTGCCCGATGCTGACGGTATGGCCATGCTTCGACAGTGGCGCTCCGAGGGTCTCAATGCTCCCGTCCTGATCCTCACCGCGCGTGATGCGCTGAATGATCGTGTGGCTGGCCTTGAGGCGGGCGGCGATGACTATGTACTCAAACCTTTCGAACTGGATGAACTGGTCGCCCGCCTTCGTGCACTTGTGCGCCGTGCTGCCGGCCGGTCCGTCTCTGAAATTGTCCATGGCGACTTGATCGTACGCCCCTCAGAGGGTGAAGTACGCCTATGCGATCAACCTGTGAGGCTATCGCGTCGCGAATTAACATTACTGGAAAAGTTCCTCAATGCCCGTGGCACCGTGCTTACTGAGGATCAGCTTAAAGACAGCCTCTACGGTATGACCACCAATGTGGAAAGTAACGCGCTGAATGTGCACATCTATCACTTGCGCAAGAAGCTGGGGCGCGAGCTGATCGAGACGGTGCGCGGCGTCGGGTATCGGCTAGGGCCGCCGCTAAGCGTATCGGATCAGGCAGCGTCATGAGTCTGCAGCGTCGCCTCCTGTTACTTCTGGGTAGTAGCTTTGTTCTATTGTGGTTGTCGGCCGCAGGGTTGCTCTATGTTGATCTCGACCGTCAGGTCTCCGAGACACTGGATCATCGCCTGGCCGCATCTGCGACCATGGTGGCTGGACTGATCGCACGGCAGCCCGAGCTGTTGACGGCGCCCGCTGACAATCCGCTGCTGGTCGAACCTGAAAGCGAAGGCGTCGCCTGTCAGATCCGGTCAGCCGGGGGGCAAGTGCTGCTGCAGACAAGTGGCGCCAAGAACTTGCTGACGAATAAGGCCAGCACCGGGTTTGATACGCGCACAATCGGCGAGACGCAATGGCGCCTTTTTACGCTTAACCATGAAGGTGTACTCATCACGACGGCCGACCGCATGACCGAACGCTCCTCGCTGCAGAATGGCATTATTATTGTGATGGTTGTGCCTTTTGCGCTCGCGTTTGTCGGCAGCCTGCTGGCGCTGTGGCTGGGTGTGAGGCAGGGGCTGAGCCCATTGAAACGCCTGTTTCGGGCTCTCGATAGCCGCAAACCGGCCAACCTTGAGCCGGTGAACATCGGTGATGCGCCGGCGGAGCTCAAGCCAGTCGTAGAGACACTCAACAACCTGTTTGTCAGAGTAGACCGTGCTGTGCGCCGAGAGCAGCGCTTTGCCAGCAATGCAGCCCACGAGTTTCGTACGCCCCTGACCGCTATCAAGACACACTTGCAGGTAGCGCAAAAAGTTCAGGGCGAGCCACAGCAGCAGGCGTTAATTAATGCCGAATGCGGAGTGGGCCGCTTGCAACGGGTTACTGAACAGCTACTGATGCTGGCCCGTCTTGAGCAAGGCAGCGAATGGCCTGGCGCAGCAGAGTCCCGCGTCGATCAGGTGATCGCGGAGGCGACAACCGATCTGCCACAGGCTACTCGGCTGAAGGTTGAACCGGGTACGGAGAATCCGGTAATGGCCGTGCCGCAGGTCTTGGCGGGTGTGGCTGTGAGAAATCTCATCGAGAACGCGCTGAAATACTCTGCATCGGACCGCCCTGTTGAACTGCGGGCATTCAGAGGCTCTGAACATGTAACCTTTGTCATTCGTGACCATGGCCACAACGATCAAGCTTCTGAACGGGCTCAAATCAACGATGTGACGGGAAGCAGCGAGATCCGTGGCCATGGCTTGGGGTTAACGATCGTCGACACCATTGTTTCAAGATTCTCAGGGAGCCTTGACGTCCAACCCAATGCGGCGGGGGGCCAGGACTGGATTCTGGAGTTCCCGGTGGAGGGCTGAAATGATGCGCCGGTATCTGAATTTTTGCGATCAAGGCCCTGGGTTTACCGGCCCGGTTTTAAAGTCTAGCCTGAAGAAGGCTTGGCCATAGTAACGTGGAGAGTAACCTTCGGTTGGGAGATAAGCCATGTTCATTGAAACAATCAAGTCAGAAGGACTATCACAACTTTCGTATCTTGTTGGAGGCGGTGGAAAAGCGATCGTGATCGACCCCCGTCGCGACTGCGAAATATACATCGAAAAGGCCGCCCAGCTTGGCTGTCGGATAACGCATATCTTCGAGACCCATCGTAACGAAGATCTTATCTCCGGTGCGCCGGTCCTCGCGTCGCTCACCGGTGCCGGGGTCTACCACGGGCCTAATGCGGCCGGAAAGGTGGCATACGCCAACACGGTGTCTGAAGGTGATAGCTATTGCACCGGGGAGGTACGCATCGATGTCCTCGAAACACCCGGCCATACTGATGATAGCGTGTCCTATATTCTGTCTGATCAGGCGTATGGCGAGGAGGCTGTTGCGGTATGCACGGGTGACGCACTTTTTGTCGGAGACGTTGGCCGCACGGACTTTTATCCAGAGCGGGCGGAAGAAGTAGCCGGGCTGCTTTTTGACAGCCTTCGGAAGCTCCTGACCCTAGGTGATCACATTTACGTCCTGCCAGCGCACGGGGCCGGTTCGGTGTGCGGTGATAACATGGCAAACCGCGATTTTTCATCGATCGGTTATGAGCGAGCGCATAACAAAATGCTCCAGATTACAGATCGCAACGAGTTCATCGCTGCCAAGCTCGATGAGCATCATGACCAACCGCCTTATTTCCGGCTGATGGAGAAACTCAATCTTGAGGGAGGCAGGCCCGCCGCCCGCACACTGGCGCCGATGCCGCTGGATATGGCTCAGTTCCAGCAACTTTGCAAGCAGTCGGTACTGATTGATGTCCGCTCTGTGAGCGCTTATCTCGGTGCGCATGTGCCCGGCAGTCTTGCGCTGCCAGTGGGGATGCTGGCGTCGTTTGCTGGTTGGCTACTCAACCCTGGAGACGATATCACCTTGATCGCCGAAAATGACACGCAAGCCGAAGCAGCGGCTCGACACCTTGCCCGCATCGGGTTCGATAACGTTCAGGGGGTCTTTGCCCTGCCAATGCCGGAGCAGGTTGCCAATGTGCTGCCGTTCAAATCGGTCCCGACTCTAGGGGTGGAGGACGTGGCGGGTCGAGTCAACGATCAACCGGACAATTGGCAGTTGCTGGATGTGCGCAGCCAGTCAGAGGTAGCGGGCGGTGTGATCGCCGGTTCAATGCACATCTATGTTGGTCACATACCCGTCAAATTGGATACCTTGCCATCTGATAAGCACTACACCGTGATGTGCGCCAGTGGCGCCCGAGCGACGGTTGCTGCATCCGTACTACTCAATAGCGGTTTTAGAAACGTCGATGTATTCATGGGATCCATGGGAGCCTGGAAGAATGCAGGCCATTCGGTGGACTGATTGATATCGGGATGTAGATCAGCGCAGAGGTGAAAAAATGGAATGGGGTTCGTATATTCAAGGTGCTTTGGGGGGCCTGTTGATAGGCTTGTCTGCGGTGACGCTTATGGCCTCGCTGGGACGTATTGCGGGCATCAGTGGGATGGTATCCGGTCTCATTTTTGATCGGTTTACTGCAGAATCCGCGTGGCGACTGGCATTTGTGCTGGGCCTTCTCAGTGGGCCTCTGTTGTTGGTTGTTCTGAATGGTTCGTTTGGAAATGTGGCGGGCAACCCGGAGGCCGTGGTCGGCAACCCCATTGGTGGCGTGCCGCTGATGGTCGTGGCCGGCTTGCTGGTGGGCTTGGGGTCTGGTATTGGCAACGGTTGCACCAGTGGACACGGTGTTTGCGGTATCGCCAGGCTATCCCCCAGATCCATACTGGCAACGCTGGTTTTCCTCCTAACGGGTGTTGTAACCGTCTACGTCGTCAGACTCATAACAGGACTCTCTTGATGAAACTGATTTTTGGTTACCTGGCTGGTTTGTTGTTTGGCCTGGGTCTGGCCATCGGCGGTATGACTGACCCCCATCGTGTTCAGGGGTTTCTCGACGTCTTTGGTAACTGGGACCCAACGCTCATATTTGTGATGGGCGGAGCCGTGATAACAACGTTTATCGGCTACAGATTAGTGTTCCGTCGTCAGGGCCCTCTTTTCGCAGAAACGTTTATCGTGCCCACACGTCGTGATATTGATACCCGTTTATTGATTGGTGCCGCTTTGTTTGGGATAGGCTGGGGTCTATCAGGTTATTGTCCGGGCCCGGCCTTTGCGTCAATAAGTGGTATAACCTGGCCTCTCGTGGCGTTGTTACTGTCGATGGTCGCTGGCTGGTGGTTGGCAAGACGGATATGAAGTGAAACCGAGAAATATATCAGCGGTGTGCGAGGACAAGTATTTGATATAATGGCCCATTCTAAAAAGATAAATTAAATCATTGAGTTATACTTCTTTATCCTGTTTTCCCAGTCTGTCTGCTGAGCATTCTGCTTGGCTCTTAATGCTGACTTAATCCTCGAGCCTGAAGCTCCCGTCTGCGCCCCAGATGATCCATTATCAATACAGACGGGAGTATTGCGTGCGAGTAATCCGACTCTGGATACGAATCTTATCGGCTTTCCTGGCTTTGACTGCCAGTTGGCCAACTGTCGGCCAGTCCTTGCTTGATAGTAATGATGACTTCCTGCCGGCCCAAGAGGCCTTCCAGTATGACATTCAGGAAAATACTGACGGCACGCTGACGCTAGCCTGGGAGATCGCACCGGAATATTATCTATACCGCAAACGCCTCGCCATTGAGGGCTCAGGCGGTGACCTGGGAGACATCCGTTACCCCACCGGCACGGTTATTCATGATGAATTCTTCGGCGAGTCAGAGGTGTTTTACAACCACGCCGAAATCCTGATCAATCCCGGTAATGCCACGGCTCTTGAACTTACCTGGCAGGGTTGTGCTGATGCCGGCCTATGCTACCCGCCACAGATGGCAACTGTGGATTTCAGCGGCGCTCCCACGAAATCTGCTCCCTCAACCGTCAACAATGTTACCCCTGTCAGTGGCCCAGACGGAGGACAGGGCGAACTGGCTACCGATCAATCACTGACTCAACAACTGGCTTCCAGCGGTCTGTTATTGAATCTCGCAGTATTTTTTGGGTTGGGCCTGCTACTCGTATTTACTCCCTGTGTGCTACCGATGATTCCGATATTGTCGACCGTGATCGTCGGCAATCAGGCGGGACGAGGCAGGGCGTTTGCTCTATCCGGCGTTTATGTTGTGACCATGGCGATCACCTACTCGCTATTGGGTGTCGCTGCTGCACTGGCAGGCGCCAATCTCCAGGCAATGCTACAGGCGCCGGTGTTCATCATTCTTGTTGCGGTGGTGTTTGTATTGTTGGCGCTATCCATGTTCGGTCTGTACGAGCTGCAACTTCCCGCTTTTCTACGTGATCGGCTGGCCAGCGTCAGTAACCGTCAGGAGGGTGGCAGTCTTGTTGGTGCCGCAGCCATGGGTGTGGTTGCCGCACTGCTGGCCAGTCCTTGCATGACCGCTCCATTGGCCGGTGCGCTTATCTACATCGCAGACACTGGCAATGGAGTGCTTGGCGGTCTGGCGCTTCTGGCACTGGGTCTGGGCATGGGGACTCCGTTGATTGCTCTGGCAACCGTTGGGTCCGGATTTCTACCCAGACCCGGAAAATGGATGGACAGTGTAAAGGCAGCGTTTGGCTTCATTCTGCTTTGCACCACAGTGTATTTTCTCGAACGCATTCTGGATGATGCCCTGGTCCTTGCACTCTGGGGGGCACTCACTCTCGCTCTGGGGCTCTCACTCTTACACATTGCCCGCGTGGTTTCAGAAACCACACCGCTACGCTCTCTAGCCGCCAGTGCGGGCGTGGTGACCATGTTCTGGGGTGCCTTGATGATGACCGGTGCGGCTGCAGGGGGTATCCAGCCCTGGCAACCACTGAAGGCGTTTGTCGCTACGGGCAGTGACAGCAGAGCGAGCGAAGAACAACATGCAGCCTTCGAAAGTTTCAATTCCGTGGGTGATCTGGATCGGGCGCTTGCTGAGGCCGGAGCCAACGGCCAGTGGACACTGGTGGACTTCTACGCCGACTGGTGTGTGTCCTGCAAGATCATCGAAGAGGAAGTGTTTGGCGATACCGCCGTAGTGTCCGCGCTATCTGACATGCAGCTGCTTCGCGCCGATGTTACAGCCAATGACTCTCTGGATCAGGAACTTATGAAACATCTGGAAGTGGTTGGCCCACCCACCATCCTTATTATCGGGCCGGATGGCCAGGAGTACCGGACACAACGCACCACCGGAGAGGTTTCCGCCGAGGTGTTTCTCCAACGCCTGACCCAGGCACGTCAATCCTGAAGGAGCCCCTATGCCAAGCATTAACCTTGGTCCGTTTGCTTTGTCACTGGACCAGGCGCTGTTGATGATTGCGTTTGTCATTGCCCTGATCGTCGGTGGCATTGTCGGCCGCAAGGCGCGGATTCCCGTTGCCGGACCACTATCCGATATCTTTCTGACGGCCATGGTGACCGCGCGCATCGGGTTCGTTCTGCGCTATTTCGAGTACTACCAGACGGATCTGTTGGGAATAGTCGATATTCGGGATGGCGGCTTTGACATGATCGCCGGGCTGATCGGTGCCTTAGCTATGCTGGCGTGGAAACTCTGGCGCAATTCTGCGATCCGCTTCCCACTGGGCAGTGCAGCCGCCGCCGGGTTATTAACCTGGGGTTCTGTTTCGCTGTTGATTGTCCTGATGGAAGGCCAATCCCGGCAGCTCCCCGACTCGCCCCTCTCTCATCTGGACGGCAGACCGACCACATTGCCACAAGTGGCTGATGGAAAACCCATGGTGGTGAACCTCTGGGCCAGTTGGTGCCCGCCTTGTATTCGCGAAATGCCGGTGCTGGACAAAGCCCAGAATGAAAACCCTGACATTACCTTTGTTTTTGTTAATCAGGGCGAACAGCCTGAAACCATCAAACATTTCCTGAACCAGTACAGTCTATCGCTCCGCAACGTGCTAACGGATATTCGCACCAACATGGGTCGGACTACAGGCAGTCATGTCTTGCCGACCACCCTTTTCTACAATGCCCAGGGACGGCAGGTGAACGCCCATACGGGCGAACTGTCTGCTGCGTCGCTGGCCCATAACCTTGAACGCTTTGAACGCACAGAAACTGACTCCGGAGGCTAATATGAAACCTTTGAACACCCTGCTGAAAAGCGCCCTGTTGAGCGCAACCCTGGTCACCACCGGTTATACCCTGCCAGTGGCCGCAGAAAGCTATCCACCTGCGGTACAGCAGGTGATAGATCGTGGTGTTTCGATAAAGGGCACCTTTGATGCTCCCGGCGGCATGACCGGCTATGTCGGTAATATGCAGGGCCGTGGAGTTGCGTTTTACCTGACCCCGGACAAAGAACACTTAGTCGTCGGCCCCATGCTCGACGAAAAGGGTAACAATCTGACCGAACCAAAAATTCAGGAGTTGGTGCTCGGGCCGCAAAACGAAAACGCCTGGCGCCAACTGGAGGATGCTGACTGGGTACGCGATGGCGACGCTGATGCACCGGTGGTGATATATACTTTCACCGACCCCAACTGCCCGTATTGCCACCGTTTTCGACAGGCTGCAGAGCCCTGGATTGATGCTGGCCGGGTACAACTTCGCCACATCCTGGTTGGTATCCTGAAGCAGGACAGCCTGCCGAAAGCCGCCACTATCATCGGATCGGAAAATCCGAGCGCTGCGTTGGCTGAAAATCAGGAAAGCTACAGCGAGGGCGGTATCGAGGTAGACCGACAGGTAGTCAGCAATCATGCCAAGCAGATTCAGGGTAACAATCAACTGATGACCAGTCTCGGCCTGAGCGCCACACCGAGCACCTACTACCGCAACAGCAACGGTAACGTGCTGAAGAAGCAGGGGGCACCTCGGCCCGACGAACTGGAAGAAATCATGGGTAGTAAGATGCCCTGACCTTGGCAGCGCGCAATAGAGGCGCCACGACGTCGGGTTAAAGGTAGACATCAGTCGCTAGTGGTAGCGACGCAGTAGACTGTGCGCATGTCTTCGATGTTTTTTAACAATTAGAAAAATAAAATATATAGTAATAACCTAAAATTAGTTTGGTGGACAAACATTGTAATTGCGCACAGAGGAGGCAACGATGAAGACTTTCAGCCTGTCACCTGCAAAACATGCCGGCACTCCGGATGTCGCCGGTTTCTTTGATCCTCGCACCTTCAGTGTTCAAAATGTGGTTAGCGACCCTGAGACCAAGCAGTGCGCCATCATTGATCCAGTGCTGGATTACGATGAAAAGTCCGGAGCCACGGCGACTCATCATGCGGATGAGCTATTGACTTACGTAACTGAAAACGGTTTTAACGTACAGTGGATTCTGGACACACATCCCCACGCCGACCACTTTTCCGCAGCACAATATTTGCGCAAAAAAACCGGGGCACCGACGGCGATCGGCGGTTATGTGACTGACGTTCAGGAGCTTTGGAAAGACATCTACAACTGGCCAGATTTTCCAGCTGACGGCTCACAGTGGGATCATCTGTTTCGGGCAGATGACGAACTCAAGATTGGAAACCTGCGGGGTCAAGTGATGTTCTCGCCGGGCCACACCAAAGCCTCAGTCACCTATGTGATTGGTGATTCAGCGTTTGTGCATGACACGATTTTTCAGCCCGACTTCGGCACAGCCCGTGCAGACTTCCCCGGCGGTGACGCTCGGCAACTGTGGGAATCCATTCAGAGCATCCTTTCATTACCGGATGAGACTCGGCTGTTTACCGGGCACGATTACATGCCTGATGGCCGAGACTCTGAATGGGAGAGCACCGTCGCGGAACAGAAAAGAACCAACAAGCATCTGGCGAACGCCTCGCAATCCGAGTACGTTGAATTCCGGAATACCCGCGACAGTGAATTGCCCATGCCCAAATTGATCCTGCATGCATTGCAGGTGAATACCCGAGGCGGGCAACTGCCAGAGCCGGAGGAGAACGGCAAGCGATACCTTAAAATTCCGCTGGACGCACTTGAGGGCCCAGCCTGGGGATAGAGATCCAAACCGAATGCATACCTTTTCGCCGGGCCGAACAGCCCGGCTTTTTTATGGGCGCAACATCTATCGACCTGGAAAAGTGACTTTGTCACTGAAGCTCACGTTTCTGGCGGGATACCTTAAACTGGAAATCAGTCTATGAACCAGAACGGAGTTTCAATCATGATCAAGTCATTCAAGACCACGGCAATTGGCGCGATGATGACGACGTTGGCGTCATTCGGCGTCCAGGCAGACGTTCACAAAAGCGGTGTTGAGGAAGTGCTGGTCATTCTTTCCAGTGACTCCTTGCAAACTCAGGGGATGGCGATGGTACTTTCCAACACCATGGCCAAGCAGGGGGCCAAGGTAAATATACTGCTGTGCGACGAAGCCGGTGATCTGGCACTGAAGTCCTACGAAGCGCCGACGCTAAAGCCAAAAGATGTTACTCCGGGACAGATGCTACGAGGCCTGCTAAAGCGGGGTGGTCAGGCAAAAGTCTGTGCCCTGTATCTCCCGAACAGCGATCACGGAAAGGATGAGTTGATCGACGGCGTCGGCGTTGCCATGCCGCCAGAAATGGCCGGCCAGATGCTAATTCGTAAGATACGAACTTTCACTTTTTGAATCTGAGAATGCCCGGAGTCCTCAGACGCCGCGCATTCTCTATCCAGTCTGCTAAAATCTCGCAAAACTCCGGTTCAGGGGCGATAGATCTTTTCAGGGTTGAGATTCATGGACCACGGCAGTCCTTCGTTCTGCCAGCCATTCACGATTCTCATATCTTTTTTCTTTCCTTCCTTAGCGCCATTGCCCTGAAAGCCGTGGTCAATGTACCTCACATTAGTGAAGCCCTGTTCCATCAGGTATTCCGCGCTCGGCTTGCCACGGCTGGAACCGGAGCGGCACATGGTGATAACCAGGCCATCCTTGGTAAGCCCTTTTGCTTTCAAGGCTTCCTCTACCTGCGCGGCGAATTCCGGATCGGTGCTCATCGCAAAGCGGCCCTTGTCGGCAAGAAAGTTCGAGCGATCGGCCAGTTTGAACGGAATATTCTTGTCGATAACGTCAGTGAAGCCAATGAACATAATTTCAATCGGATCGCGGACATCCACGAACAGGAGTTGGTCTGCCTGTTTCTGGATCAGGTCATAGGTTTCCTGCGGCGTTAGAGCGAGCGCTTCCTGAGCCTGAGTGTGGGGCGACTACCGCTATCAGTATCTGTCGCATGAGTGTCTCCTGTTGAGACGAGGTTTTCTTTAAGTGCGGGCAGAGCAAAGCGCTCACCGAGTGGCAAGCGCTCGCAGATCTAGAAACCCGCCTAGAGTTTGGTAGTGCGGAGGTACGGACGGATTTCGTTCCAGCCGTTCGGGAACAGGCCCTTGGCTTCTTCATTGGAAATGGAAGGTGGAATGATCACGTCTTCACCCTTGCGCCAGTCTGCAGGCAACGCACATCTATTGGCGTCGCCGGTCTGAAGTGCATCGATGACCCGCAAGATCTCGTCAAAATTTCGGCCCACTGCCATTGGGTAAGTCATGGTCAGGCGGATTTTCTTGTTCGGGTCGATGATAAACACGCTGCGCACGGCTGCAGTCTCACTTTCACCGGCGTGGATCATTTCATACAACTCGGCCACTTTGTGGTTGGCGTCAGCGACGATCGGGAACTGGAGGTTACAGTTCTGAGTGTCGTTTACGTCGTTGATCCATTTCACGTGTTCTTCGACTGTGTCTGTGGACAGGCCTAGCGGCTTGGTATTGCGCGCTGCGAATTCTCCGGCTAGCTGGGCAGTGCGGCCCATTTCGGTGGTGCATACAGGAGTAAAGTCAGCCGGATGGCTGAAGAAAAACACCCAGGAATCGCCGGCCCAGTCGTGAAAATTGATCTTTCCGGCGGTGCTGTCGATGGTGAAGTTCGGGGCGGTATCGCCAAGCAATAAGCTCATGTTTTGTCTCCATCAGAAGTTCAGGGGGCGTAGGCGAAAAGCCTCGCAAGCTCACTTGCAGACTAAGCGCCTATTACTTTGTAAGTCTATTTAATTATAACTATATTCCAAATTAAGCTAATGTATTTTCGTTGTAGTTTTGAGTCCGCAAACTTGGAGCTGCTTGCCTCAGGGTTTTCGTCTGCAGGTATTCAAACCAATGAATGAATAGGCTGGGCATCTCCCCATCATCGCTGTGGCGAGCGGTATGATGCCAATCCAGCCCCACGGGGTTTGTGGTCCTATGAATACAAGTGCAAGCAACCCAATTCCAACAATGGTTCTTGCACTGCGGTCTATGGTTCCGATGTTTTTCAGCATTGTCCGTCTCCGTAATGTGCTGGCCTTGTGGTAGCCAAAATAGACTGAGCGGAATGGCGGGTTCAGTGACAAAGTCACAGTTGACGGGCCGCTGGCTATCAGATAGGTGTAATAAGATGTTGAGTCACAACATTCTTGATCGTCTTGAAGAGTCTCGCCGCCGTGCGATTCTGGGAGCGCTTAAGCCAATTTAGATCCCTGCCGGCCAGGTTCTGTTTGGCGCTGGCGACCGTTGCAAGGGGTTGCCTCTCATCTTGAGTGGTCGGGTTAAGGTGCAAATGACAGACGTGTCCGGTAATCGCATCGTCCTCTATCGGATCGACCCGGACGACGTCTGTACACTTTCCATCGGGTGCCTTATGACTGGAAGGTCGTACCGTGCAGAAGCGATTGTTGAGGAGGCCGCCGAGATTTTGCTTATCCCCGGGGCGTTGCTTGATCAGCTTATGGGGCAGTCCAAAGATTTTCGGCTTGGCGTGCTGGAGTCCTACGGGCGTCGCCTGGATGATTTGATGTTGCTAGTGGAAGAAGTGGCTTTTCGTCGCATGGACCAGCGTTTAGAGGAGTGGCTGACATCTCATATGACTGATGGATCCATGGAGGTAACTCATCAACAGATAGCCTCTGAGCTTGGTACTGCACGAGAAGTGGTGAGTCGTCTTCTCAAAGAATTTGAAAATCAGGGAAGGGTTGAACTGTCGCGCGGACATATTCGGTTGATTGCCTGATCTTGTTTGCCATAAGCAGCATGGCGGTACTCTCTCTGTTATCGATGATTCTTCTTACGGCAGCGAAGTGTCGCCCGCATTTGAGCTGTCTTGGGTCGGGCGCACAGGCCAGTATGGCAGCGGCTGTTCGAGGCCCGATGCCAGGAGATGGGCGAGAAGCGTATGTTGGTCGATCCGCGGCTTTACAGATGGCCTCGGCATCATTGTCGTCGTTCTTGCTGCTCTTGCGGTAAGAAGCGTCAAAGCAGGGCGCAATGATCCGGGCATTGTGGCCGAGCCGGGTCAATTGCCTAGCCCAGTAGCGAGCGCCGGAGCAGGCCTCCATGCCAATCAGGCACGGTGGCAATTGCGCAAAGAACGCCAGCAATTTGGGCGGTTCAAACGTTTGCGAACCACGACCTTGCTGTGTTGGTTGGTGCCATGAATACTGAGCTCAGTTTTCGCCAGATCAATGCCAATGGTTGTAACATTCATGATGACTCCTCCTGCTTCAGATTGAAGATGTCAGACATTTTCAGTGTGGCACATCGTTGATGTCGAGGGACCGGGGTAGAGCCCGGAGTGTTTAGTGGGCCGAGGTAAGTCTACACCGTTTATGGTCGGCGTTAAGTTCGACCAAGCCTTAAATTAAACCATTGAGAGGATTGAGAAATGACCAATATCGATATAGGCATTGATGCTGAAGATAGAGTGAAGATCGCTGAAGGCCTTAAACGCCTTTTAGCCGATTCATATACTCTGTACTTACAAACACATAATTTTCATTGGAATGTGAGTGGCCCCCAATTTCGCGAGCTACATTTAATGTTTGAAGAACATTACACTGAGTTGGCTATCGCAGTTGATGATATTGCGGAACGTATTCGTACTCTGGATGTAGCTGCTCCTGGAACCTACAAAGAATTTTCAAGACTTAGCTCTATTGAAGAAGTTGAAGGCGTTCCGAGCTCAGAAGAAATGGTTGATTTGTTGACCAAAGGGCATGAGCAAGTAGTCAAGACCTCTAGAGATGTATTGAAACTTGCGCAGTCTGCGGATGACGAGTCAACAGCGGCATTGGTCTCTGACCGTATGCGCATACATGAAAAAACATCATGGATGCTGAGAGCTACTAGAAAATAAGTTGTGGCTCCAGAACTTACCAAGGCAATCAGCCGACCGCAAAACGCGGCGGCTGATTGCCGCGCTATCTCTAAATCTGAATGTTCGCTTTGCGACCAGGGCCTACTCCGGGCCCAGCTAAACAAAAGCAGACACTCAAACCCTCCGGTGGAGTTTCGGCCCATTTTCCCTCTTTCTTGGAGCTACCTTTCCTTCCCCTGAATTCCCTTTGGAAAATTCTAATAGTAAGGCGGCACATAGAAATCTGTATGGCAAGCCTCCGATACAGGAGCCTTTCTGATTCGTAAAAATTTTGCTTTATATCTTTAAGTCAAAGGCGGGACAACGCCGTTTTCCAAAAGCAGATGAAAACACTGAACAATGGCCAGCTAAAAGTGTCATTGTCCGACATTGGCAAATTTGGAGGCCTATAGAAAACCGCTAATGCGGTAACCAATTAGCTGATTTCCAACCATTTGGGTTGGATGGCATGCATGCTGCTTTGATTCATAGAAATATTTGTATGAATTGGAGCAAAACATGGGCGCATCACTTTCTATCGACTTCGTCACCCACCGGTTTACGCCTTCTGCAGCGCCGACCCTGAAAGACATAGATGCCCGAATGGAATCGGGTGAAATGACCGCGCTAATCGGCCGTAGTGGTTGCGGTAAATCAACGCTCCTTCATATGCTGGCTGGCCTCCTAATCCCTTCTGAAGGCTGCGTCAGAGTTAATGGCCAGCAGATTTCCTCTCCGAGCGCCAAGTGGAACATGATGTTCCAGAAAGCCTCTTTGTATCCCTGGATGACCGTCCAGGAAAACGCGTCTCTAGGACTTCTTTTCGCTGGCCATTCCAAGAGCGAGGCTGCTGAACAGGTTGAGCCACTTCTTGATATGGTAGGCCTGCATGATAAGAAAAAGGCAAATGTTCAAAGCCTTTCTGGTGGCCAACAGCAAAGAGTTGCGCTGGCCCGATCACTGGCCACAGACCCCGACGTGCTTCTCCTTGATGAGCCTTTCTCTGCCCTTGATGCCTTCACGCGCTCTGCATTGCAGGAAGAGGTGCCAACCATTTGTCGCGAACGGGGCATCACCATGGTGACTGTAACCCACGACATAGACGAAGCCATTACGATGGCGGATCGCGTTCTGGTGATGTCTCAAAATCCCGGGAGAATTGTCAGCGAACTGAAGGTAGACCTACCGTGGCCGCGCCGACACATGGACGTTGGATTCCAGCACTTGCGCGATGAGCTGATGCATCAATTCAAAGGCACTGACACGGGCATGTCCGGTCGGGAAGAGAACCGGTCGAAGACAAAAACTGAATCGAAAGCCAACAGCGCTGCTTGAAACCGATTTCCCCAGTTAAAGGAAAATGCTATGAGAAAGCCCACGCAGAAAAATTCTTCGACCGATCAATCGGAACAGGAATATCTCCAGGAACATGAAATGAGCCGACGGGATTTCATGCTCGATAGCCTCGCTCTCGGAGGTTTGGCGGCTGCATTCGGTATGTCCGCCAGTACCGCCGCCTGGGGCAATGTCCAGCCTCCTGCCGATGAGGTTGTACGGATCGGTTACCTTCCCATCACGGATGCGACCGTTTTGCTTGTCGCCCATGCGAAAGGATTTTTTGAAGAGGAGGGTCTAAAGACAGAGCGTCCCACACTGATACGTGGATGGTCGCCCCTTGTCGAGGGCTTCGCCGCTGGCAAATTCAACCTTGTTCACTTCCTCAAGCCAATTCCTATCTGGATGCGCTACAACAATAATTTTCCGGTGAAGATCATGTCCTGGGCGCATCTGAACGGCTCGGGTCTGGTCGTCGGTCGCCATACCGATGCCAAGAGCTTTTCCGATCTTGGTGGCAAGCAGGTGGCAGTTCCGTATTGGTATTCCATGCATAACATCGTCCTGCAGATGGGGTTACGCCATGCAGGACTTACTCCGGTTATCAAGTCGCAGGGTGACCCTATCGCAGCTAACGAGGTCAACCTTCAGATCATGCCGCCACCCGATATGCCCCCGGCTCTGGCAGCGCGCAAGATAGACGCTTTCATTGTGGCCGAGCCCTTCAATGCTGTGGGCGAAATGCTGGCAGGCGGGAAGATGCTGCGATTCACAGGTGATATCTGGCGCAATCACCCCTGCTGCGTGGTTTGCATGAACGAGAATCAGGTCAATGCCAATCCGACCTGGACTCAGAAGGTAATGAACGCCATTGTTAAAGCCCAGATCTATTCCCAGCAGAACAAAAAGGAAGTTGCGCACCTGCTATCCAAGGATGGAGAGGGTTATCTGCCGATGGATGCCAACATTGTTGAGCAGGCCATGACGTTGTATGACGAGGAAAGCTACGCTGACCCAGAAGCCATTCAGAATGCGGAGTGGGGCAGTGGGCGCATAGATTTCCAGCCTTGGCCGTTTCCTTCGGCTACCAAGCTCATTATCAATGAACTGAAGCGCACCCTGGTTGGTGGCGACACAACCTTCCTGCAGAATCTGGACCCCGACTTTGTTGTGAATGATCTTGTGGACTACAAGTTTGTCAAGGCCGCCATGGACAAACATCCGGGCTGGAAGCAGGCGCCTGGCTTCAATGCTGACAACCCGTTTGATCGGGAAGAGGTGGTTAAGCTATGAGCACGGAAATTTCCCCTGCCATGAAAGCGCAGCCTCTCGGGTTTAAGTGGCTTCGACCATTGGTGAATTTGTTCGTCGCGCTCCGCTTCCCGGCTCTTGGTATAACGAGCCTGCTGGCCGCATGGTGGTTAGGGGGCTATCTCGTGGCCAATGACCCGGACATGTGGGCCTTTGCCAATTTCGCTCCAGCTCCTACTTTTCATGCTCTATATGGATTGGTTGCCAGTGGTGAAATATGGCCCACGATCTTTTCAAGCCTATACCGGATTCTCTACGGTCTGTTCTGGGGCATCGTAATCGGTGTGCCGGTGGGCGTTTTGATTGGCTACATTGGCAATGCGATGAAAGTGGCTAATGTGCCTTTTCAGTTCCTTCGAATGATTAGCCCGCTCGCATGGATGCCTATTGCCGTCCTTGCCTTTCCCACATGGGATTCGGCTATCGTGTTCTTGATTGTTATGGCGGCAGTCTGGCCGATCATTTTTTCCACCGCACATGGGGTGAGAAGGATTGATCCCAGTTGGTTCAAAGTGGCAAGAAATCTTGGCGCGTCCGGCTTCCATATGCTGCGCCGAATCATTCTTCCGGCCATCATGAGTGATGTTCTTGCCGGTATCAGACTGGCCGTCGGTGTAGCCTGGGTGGTGCTTGTGCCTGCCGAGTATCTCGGTGTAACCAGCGGTCTTGGCTATGCAATCAATGATGCCCGGGACACGCTTTCCTACGATACCCTGGCGGCCATCGTGGTGGTTATCGGCATCATCGGATATGGTCTCGACTCGATCTGTAATTTTTTGATCAAACGATTCAATTGGCACGTTGAATAACCGAGACGCCCCTTCCACAAGGCAGGCCGTTCGAGGCCTGCCTTTTTTGTTTACTATTGTCGAACAAAATCCTCCAGAAGTGACAATGTCCACTGAGAAGACAATCAGGCACGGAGTTTGCTCCATAAAACTCTGACAATGTTCCTGAATGGCAGGTCTCCTTTGGATAATCTTACTCCCCAGTTCGAAAGCGATGTTATTAAGGCTGAAACCGACCTCACGGTGGTTCAAGAGGCCGCCAAATTGATCGGCCATTCCGGCTCTCCGGACTCTGCCATCAATGGCATACTCCGGCTGATGTCCGAGATGCTTGGCCTTAACCGTGGCAGGGTGCTGTTGTGCAGCCAGGATCAAAGGGCTTTGCAGATTCAATACAGTTACGGCTTGACCGAGGAAGAGCGCGAGCGAGGCGTTTATAGCTTTGAAGAAGGAATCACTGGGCGCGTCATGCGACAAGGGCAGCTGGCCGTCGTTCAGAACATAGACGAGGAGCCAGACTATCTGTTTCGTGCTGTAGACAGGATGACCTTGCCAGAAGGCGTAGTTGCTTACATCGCCATTCCCATTCTGGATGAAAATAGCCCGGTTGGCGTATTGGCTGTTCACAGACTTCGAATGCGGCCACGGTCCTTCAGTGCAGATCTGGTGATTTTGAGGATTTTAGCCACATTTATTGCCCAGATTATCAAGATCAATTCACTTATCGATGAGCGTACAAGCCATCTCAAGGAAGAAAACCAAGAACTCAAAAATGCCCTCCAGAACCAACAAAGCAGCCACGGGATACTCGGACAAAGCCCCGTAATAAAAGATGCTTTGCTTCAGGTAACCCGAGTGGCAAAAACTGAGGTGACAGTGCTGCTCACCGGGGAATCAGGCACCGGTAAGGAGCGCTTCGCCCAGATCTTGCACCTGTATAGCACGCGTAAGGAACAGCCATTTTTGGCTATTAACTGCGCAGCCATCCCGGATCAATTGCTTGAATCCGAGTTGTTCGGGCACGAACGCGGAGCCTTTACAGGCGCTTCCGCGACCAAACCGGGCAAGATCGAGCTGGCTAACGGTGGGACCCTGTTTCTCGATGAGATTGGTGATCTGAATCTGGAGTTGCAGTCCAAATTGCTTCGAGTGCTTGAGGGGCAAATGCTACAGCGAGTAGGCGGAAATAAGGATATTCCTGTCGATGTTCGGATTGTGACCGCTACCCACAAAAACTTGCAGGAAGCTGTCAACCAGGGTCAATTCCGTCTGGATCTGTTCTACCGCTTGAATGTGTTCCCCATTCACCTGCCGCCGCTAAGAGACCGGGATGGCGATGTTCGAATTCTGGCAAGGCACTTTTTGCTAAGTGCCAATCGGGAGTACGGACGTTACACGCTACTCGGAAGCGGGGTCATTGAGAGGCTGGAGAGTTATAACTGGCCCGGTAATATTCGCCAGTTAGAAAATGTGGTCAAACGAGCAGTCCTGATGGCGGAGGACGGAACGGTACGCGTATTGGATATCGAATCGATTTTACGGCAGGAGTCGATGATCAGTCAGCATCTGGAGGCGGGGCAGGGTGCCGCCTCCCCGAAATCGAGAAATGTTCCAGCAGGCGAGCAAATGAATCGGGGTATCGAATCCTACTCACATGAATCGAAAAATTGGGGTTCGGGTCGTCCATACAGCTGGGTGCGAAACGATGAAGCGAGTGAGCTGACCGATGCCCTGCAGCGCTCAGGGGGAAACAAAACCCGCGCGGCAGCAATGCTAGGCATGACCCCGAGACAGTTCCGTTATCGGATGGAAAAACTCGACATAACGGATACTGGCAAGGGTGATACTTGAGGGTTTCGCAATGTCTGACATTGTCAGATTATGCACATGACAAAGTCTTGCTTTTATCAGTTGAGGATATTTTTCATAGTCATTTAAGTTTTTGTTTTAAAACGGGTAAAACGAAAGTTTTGTAAGGTGGCACACAAGCTGCTCCGGTAAAGATAAGTTCGCGAGATGTCCTGTGACACTGCGGGTAAATCTGAAAAAACATACTGGAGCACTTCATGACAACAGCAACTGCCAATCAGCCTGAAACTGTAACCTCCCATCTGCGTCCTATCGATCGTGATGGCCTCCTCGCATTTGCAGAAAAAGGGCGTAACAACCCAGCAATTCGCGGTACCAACAAGGTCCACACGGTCACTGAAGGACAGTACCGCACTGTCAGTCACGTTAACCAGCATGAAGTCGTTGTAGATGAGCCGTTGCACCTTTTCGGCCAGGATACAGCGCCCGCGCCAGGCGAAATTGTTCTCTCCGGTCTTGGTGGATGCCTTGCCGTTGGGATCACGGCCGTTGCCACCTGGAAGCAGGTAAAACTGAGCAAGCTGGAAATATTTCTTGAGGGCGACATCGGCAACCCTGCCGCCTGGGGCGCTGGTGGAGCTGAAATGAAACCCGAGGATATGGGGTTCCAGGAAATCCGGGTCAAAGTGTTGGTCGATGGCGATGCCAGTCGGGAAGAGCTCGATGAAATTGTCCGGCACGCTAATTTCTTTTCTCCGGTAGCGAATACCATGCGCAATCCCATCCCGTTCAGCATCAGCCTGATGGACTAAACCCGCCTATCAACCGAGGAGCCAAGCCATGAACAGCGCCGCTGTACCAACTTCAAGTGCAATCCCCTGGGCCGATAACGCCAAGGTGCTGGCTGACGTGAGCGATATAGCCCGGGATCAACTCGCGCCCGCTGCCTACCGTATTGATCACGAGGGGTATTACCCGATCGATATCATGGCGCAACTCGGAGGGGCAGGAGCCTTTGCGGGTCACCTTGACCAATACGGCTCCCGCTATGGTTTGGCGGTGGGCTCCATGCATGAGATCAGCCGACACTGCGGTTCCACAGGGTTTATGACCTGGTGCCACGACGTGTGCGGGCTTTACATGGAACAGTCGGGCAACCCTGCGCTACTCGCCCGCTTGCCCGACCATGCCGCAGGACGCACTTTCGGCGGAACGGCCCTCTCGAATCCAATGAAAGCATTCACTGGCATTGAAAAGATGGCTCTGAAGGCAAAAAAGGTGCCCGGCGGGTACAGCGTCACAGGTACGCTGCCTTGGGTGAGCCACATTGCTCCGGGCCAGTACTGTGGCGTCATTGCCGCAGTAGATCGGGATGATGGCAGTCGCTCCCACGAGATCATGTTTCTGCTGGATCTTGATGAGCGCGTGCAGCTCCGGAAATGCCCCGAATTCTCCGGAATGGAGGGAACCAGCACCTGGGCAGTCCCGCTTGTTGATTATTTTGTCAGCGAGGACCAGATGATCGCGGATCCCGTCCGGCCCTTTATCCAAAGGGTTCGTGCCGCGTTTATTTTATTGCAGGTTGGTATGGCTACTGGCGTTATTCAGGGCTCAATTGATTCTGCCCGCGAGGTTGAGGCATCACTTGGTCACGTGAACCAATACCTGCATAACCGCCCAGACGAACTGCAGGCGGAGTTCGAGGACGTCAAAGCACAGGCCGACAGGCTTTTGGAAACGCCATTCGATGGTAGTAAAGATTTCCTCGTTGACGTGCTTGATTTACGTGCCAGGGGTTCAGAGCTCGCATTGAAGGCATCGCAGTCTGCACTTCTGCATCAGGGTGCCAGAGGCTACTTGATGACCTCAGCTCCGCAACGCCGAATACGCGAGGCGCATTTCGTGGCTATTGTCACGCCAGCGCTTAAGCACCTGCGGTGGGAGATGGCCAAACAAATGCGAGAAGAGGTGCCGGCATGAGTGAACAAAACACTGATCAGACGATGCCCTGGAGGCAATACATTTGCCGCGCTTGCGGGCTGATTTATGACGAAGAAGAGGGGGATCCTGATAGCGGTCTTGCCCCCGGCACACGGTTCGAGGATATCCCTGATGACTGGGAATGCCCTCTGTGTGGTGTCACTAAAACAGATTTTGAACTATTTGAAAGGCCAGAGATTACGGTATCCGATCAGCCTGTCCAGTTTAATCGTGAGCCGGGCATCGTTGTTGTCGGTGCGGGTATTGCCGGCTGGTCCGCAGTAGAAGCAATTCGCACCCTGGATACGACGGTGCCTATCACCCTGGTCACTGCCTGCAACGGCGATGTGTACCACAAGCCCGAGCTATCGGTAGCGATCAGCCGCGGTGCTGATAAAGCGGCGCTGGTTCGGGAGAACAGACACGAGGCTGCGAAACGCCTTGGGGTTCAGCTGGTGGCTGAAACCTTCGCGGTTGGCCTGAGCCCATCATTACGACAGTTGCGAACGACGCGGGGCTCGCTGAACTACACCAAGCTGGTCCTGGCTCAGGGCGCAAAGCCGGTTCTTCCTGCTCAGCTTCCACCCTCCCAGTGCTGGCGGGTCAATGACCTCTCGGTATGGTCCGGACTGCAAGAGGAGTTAGCGAAGGGCAAGCAATCTGTAGCTATTGTCGGAGCCGGAATGATCGGGTGTGAGCTGGCAGAAGATTTCGCTCGCGCCGGGCACAAGGTCACGTTACTTGATCGCAACGGATCTCCACTGTCCGGATTACTTCCAGAGGAGGCTGCCTCCAGATTGGTGGCCAGTCTCAATGATCTTGGTGTCGCCTATCGTGGCGGCGTTGATGTTGCCGATGTTGCTGAACTTGAAAACGGAAGGCGGAGTATCAAGCTTGAGGTCGGACAGTCCGTGGAGGTCGATCATGTGGTGGCTGCTATTGGATTGGCGACTGACAATCGACTCGCGCTTGAGGCTGGTCTCGATTTTGACAGGGGGCTTGCGGTGCATTCCCAAACGCTGTGCACCAGTGACCCACACATATACGCCCTGGGGGATTGCATCAGCATTGACGGGATGTCCTGTCGATTTATTGAACCGATAAAGCACCAGGCGCACACCATTGCTCACGCGTTACTCGGCCTAGATCCCGTGAACTATGACCATACCGATCCCGTTATCAGGCTTAAAACTCGTGCTATGCCAGTGGTGTTGCACGGTCAGCCTTCGGCTAAAGGTGTTTGGAGAACCATCCGCGATACACCTGAAGAGCTGGTTATGGAGCAATACCTAGGTGAAAAATTGATCTCTCATCTGAGCGTGGGGTCGTCCGCGCAAAGTCGGGCCGCATGACCGAGGCACAGGAAGCCCAATAGGGTTTCCTTGCACCATCCTCCCAACACAAGATTCTTCACTGATCTAAAGGACATAACCATGAACAACCGATGGAAACGACAGTCGGCCTGTATTCTTAGTGCTCTTATAGTTGGTACACCCGCTCTGGCGTCAGAGCACAGCCTGCATGATGCAGTGAGCAAGGGCGAGGTCTCCGGGAATGTGCGGCTTCGCTACGAGTCGGTCGACCAGGACAACGCCCTAAAGGATGCAGATGCGCTGACCATTTGGACTCGTCTGGGCTATTCGACGGCCAGTTATCATGGTGTTTCCGGTGTCCTGGAGTTCGAGGATTCACGCAACGTATTGGGGCTCGACGACTACAACAATGCCTTGGGTAAGAACACCAACTACTCGGTTATCCCAGACCCAGAAACCACGGAAGTCGATCAGGCGTACTTGCAATACAGCGTTGACAAGCTGATGGCCCGCCTCGGACGCCAGGTCATCACTTATGACAATCAACGTTATGTTGGCCCCGTGGGCTGGCGCCAGGACAGACAGACGTTTGATGCGTTGCGCCTGAGCTATTCTCCCAGCGATTCGCTGTCTCTGGGCTACGCTTTCCTTAATCAGCGCAATCGTATCTTTGCTGAGGCCCGAGATGTAGCTGCCAAAGATCATCTTTTGAATCTTGGGTACGATACCGGCTTCGGAAAACTCTCTGCGTATGCTTATCTTTTGGAAGAGGATGACGGGCCAGATAATGCGTTAGATACTTTTGGCCTACGTTATGCTGGCAATCAGGAACTGGAATCAATAGACCTGATGTACACAGCCGAATACGCCACTCAGAAAGCTGAAGCAGGTGCCAGTGATTTCGACGCTGACTACTTCAGCATGACTGCAGGCGTGGGCATTAAAGGAATTACCATTGCACTGGGATATGAAGTTTTGGGCTCGGACGCTGGTAATTATGGATTCTCCACACCACTCGCGACATTGCACCTCTTTAACGGCTGGTCTGATCAGTTCCTTTCTACACCGGTTAATGGTCTGGAAGATATGTCGGTAACGGTAAAAGGGGGCCTTGCAGGCGGTAAATGGGCCGTTGTTTATCATGACTACAGTGCCGATGAACCTGGCCCTGGAGTGGATGATCTGGGCGATGAATGGGGCGTGGCATACAACCGTAGTTTTGCTGGAAACTACAGCGCCGGCGTCAAGTATGCAATGTACTCTGCTGGTGATACCGCTGCAGGCAAAGTGGACACGAACAAGCTTTGGTTGACTCTGGGCGCATCGTTTTGATTGTTGACCGTCACCCAGTCAATGGGTGCGGTTTACCCTCTGGTCCTGTGTCCGGGACGAGGTTTCCGGGGAATGTTGCTTCTCGGGCTTCCAGTTTCGGTGTTCGAGAGAAATGATGAGCGATGCAGTGTTGGCTTACGAGCCTGCCCTCCGAGCGGGCGTTTTTCTTCTCGTACTTTCAGCGATGCTGATCTGGGAGGTTTTAGCGGCTCGCCGACTACAGCGTATTCCCCGATCATCCCGCTGGCCGGGTAACTTTGTCGTTGTTGTGCTGGGTGCGATTACGGTGCGAGTGGGATTTCCTTTGACCGCTGCCGGTCTTGCTTTAATGGCTTCGGATCGTGGTTGGGGCCTGTTGAACCAAGTCGAAATGCCGTTCGATATCACGATCCTTCTTTCGGTTCTTGTGCTGGACATGGCCATCTATTTCCAGCATCGGATGTTTCATGCGCTACCCTTGTTGTGGCGCCTGCATCGTATGCATCACGCTGATTTGGAATTTGATGCCAGTACCGGACTCCGTTTCCACCCCATCGAAGTTTTGTTGTCCATGGCTATCAAAATGCTGATTGTTCTGCTCATTGGTGCACCAGCATTGGCGGTCTTGGTTTTTGAAATACTTCTCAGCACTTCCTCGCTATTCAATCATGGCAATGTCCGTCTGCCCCATAAGCTCGATCGTTGGTTGAGATTCATATTAGTGACGCCGGACATGCATCGGGTGCATCACTCCATTCTCAAGCGAGAAACGGATAGCAACTTTGGGTTCTGTGTTTCGTGGTGGGATCGCTGGTTTCGAACGTACATCGATCAGCCGGAAAAAGGCCAACTGGGCATGAGGATTGGAATTGAGAATTTTCGCACCGAGAATGATTTTGGCCTGGGAAAAATGCTGATCCAACCGTTTTTTCTCAGCGATAAAGACTGCCGCAATGATCTCTTCTGAAGAGTAGCATACGATGAAAAGTAAACCGCACTAATTTTACATGGGTCTGCCGCTCTCCCATGGTCTGTTTTAAAACGGCGTACGGTAGATTCAACTGGTCAGTGCAACATAATGCACACTGGTAACTATCGGGGCTTTCAAAATGCCACAGCAAGTATTAAAGACCAGAGGGCTGACCTACCAGCAGAAGCAGGAGCTATGGGCTCGATGGAAGAAAGGGCAGTCACTTAGCGAGATTGGCAGAGCCCTTGGGAAGCATGCTGGATCGATTACTGGAATGCTCGCCATACATGGCGGCATTGCCCCCCTGGGACGTTCCAGGTCGACGAGAGTGCTTAGTAGCTCTGAGCGCGAAGAGATTTCAAGAGGCATCTCAGCGGGACTGACATTGACTCAGATTGCCGACTCGATGGGACGGTCTGTCTCAACCATCAGTCGAGAGGTCAGTCGTAACGGGGGAAGAAGTCGGTACAGGGCGAACGTGGCAGATCGGCGTGCCTGGACCCAATCAAAACGTCCGAAAAAATGCCTTCTCGCATTGAATGAGCCCCTCCGTGCGGCCGTTGCCGAAAAGCTGAGCCTTGACTGGTCTCCAGAGCAAGTAGCAGGCTGGTTAAAACGCCAGTCTCCGGACGACAAGTCGATGCATGTGTCCCATGAAACGATTTACCGAAGTCTCTTCATTCAAGCCCGAGGTGTTCTGAAGAAGGAACTTGTCAAACACCTCCGATCAAGACGCGGTATGCGTCGATCACGGCACAGAAGCTCTGAAGAGGCAGAATCCCGCACCAGCATCACAGATTTAGTTTCTATCCGTGCTCGGCCAAAAGAGGTTGAAGACAGGGCTGTTCCTGGCCATTGGGAGGGAGACCTGATATCCGGATCCAAGAACTCACATATTGCGACGCTTGTAGAGCGGCAGTCTAGATTTACGATGCTCGTTCATGTCGGCGGCAAAGATACGGAAAGCGTCGTTTCGGCGCTTTGTCGGGAAGTCGGCCAGCTCCCCGAGGAGTTGAAGAGAACCCTGACCTGGGATCGAGGAGGTGAGTTGGGTAACCACAGGAAATTTACGCTTGCGACCGACATGCAGGTTTATTTCTGTGACCCGCAGAGCCCCTGGCAAAGAGGCAGCAACGAGAACACCAATCGTCTGTTGCGCCAGTACTTCCCGAAGAAGACCGATTTATCGGGCTATTCCTAGGAGCAGTTAAATGAATTTGCAGGGAAGCTGAATGAACGACCGCGGAAAACACTCGACTACCTGACACCTGTGGAGAAGCTACAAAGTATATTTGCGTTGACCGGTTGAACTCACCACAGCCTTCTTTGGATTTTGGACTTACCACGGTATGCATGACACACCCGAGCCTCAAACGGGGGCTTTTTGACTCGGATCTGAACGTCCGCTTTGCGACCGTCCCGTATCCCAGGCTCACTAAACAAAAGCGAACGTTCGAGTCAGGTCTTTCCTCCGGAGCTTCAAGGCCAATCACAGTCATTTCATCCAGTATGATTGGCGGGCCAACTTCCAGACGCTTATGATTACATGTGGTGTTAACGCGGGGATCTTGTGTCGACCGGTCATCCTACTAATGGGTAACAAAGTAGCCGAACACTTAAAAATATCGACTGAAAAAGACCGAAAACTCGTTATTTCAAAGATAAATCAATAAGTTAAATTCGTAGATAATCTTTCGGGAGTTGCGTTGACCGGTGTTCGGATACAAAGTTTCGCATTAGTAACACCTGGGCTGCCATCCAGGGCCGCGATGCGTTATCCATCGAGTGGGACCTGGAACCCGCCGGAGACAACGCGGGCTATACCTCCGACGACTATCCCAGGCTGCTGGAAGAGCGCGCCGAGTCATCCGGCAAGGTCATCCGGGAGTCCGGGGATGTGGAAAAGGCCCTGGAAGAAGCGGACAAGACCGTCACCGCCACGTATTACATGCCTCATATGGCCCAGGCGCCGATGGAACCTCCCGTGGCCATCGTTCAGTTCAACGGCGACAGCGCTGAAGCCTGGGCGCCGGTCCAGCATCCCCGGGCGACCCGGGAGGGTGTCGCTGGTGCGCTGGGCCTCGACCTGGACAAGGTGACCGTCCACCAGACCCTGTTGGGCGGTGGTTTTGGCCGCAAGTCCAAGCCAGACTTCGTGATCGAGGCGGCCATACTGGCGAAGCAGTTTGAAGGACGCCCGGTGCGGGTTCAGTGGACCCGTGAAGACGATATTCACCATGCCTATTTCCACGCGGTCTCGGTTGACCGGTTGCAAGCCGGCCTCGATAAGGACGGCAAGGCAATGGGCTGGCTGCACCGTACCCTGTCACCGAGCATTGGCTCACTGTTCGCTGAAGACCCGAAGCACAAGGCGGACTTCGAATTGGGCATGGGCTTTAACACCATGCCCTTTGATATCCCGGCCATTCGCCTGGAAAACCCAGAGGCTGCCGCCCATACCCGCATCGGCTGGTTCCGCGCAGTCTATAACCTGCCCCACGCCTGGGCCATCCAGAGCTTTGCTGCGGAAATGGCCGAGGCAGCAGGCAGGGACCATCGGGACTACCTGCTGGAGCTTCTGGGAGAACCACGCAAAATCAACCCGGCGGAGTTCAAGGACGGCTGGAACTACGGGGAAAACCCGGAGGTCTATCCCATCGATATCGGCCGCATGAGAGCGGTGGTGGAGCGGGCAACCCGCGAAGCCAACTGGGATAACAAGGACCGGGGTGAGCGGCGTGGGCTGGGCCTGGCCATGCATCACAGCTTTGTGTCCTATACCGCCATCGTGATGGATGTAGAGGTAGACAACGACGGCGGGGTGATTATCCACCGGGCGGACATTGCCTTCGATTGCGGCAGGGCGGTCAACCCGGAGCGGGTACGCTCGCAGCTGGAAGGCGCCTGTGTCATGGGCATCGGTATCGCCCTGCAAAGCGAAGTGTCGTTCAAGGACGGCAAGGCCCAGCAGGATAACTTCGACCGATATCTTATCCCCCGCATGGAACACGCGCCCCGGGAAGTGCACGTGCACCTGGTGGACGGTGGCGAGGATGCCCCCATGGGTGGTGTGGGTGAGCCCGGCTTGCCACCGGTAGCGCCGGCCCTCTGCAACGCTATCTATGCGGCCACCGGCAAACGTATCCGCCGGTTACCGGTAGGAAACCAGTTGGGCTGACGATCATGCAGAACCTGGATTATCGGGTGGTCGGCCAGGCCATGGCCTGGCTGCAGGAGGGCCGCACGGTGTGGCTATGCACCGTGCTGTCCACCTTTGGTTCATCGCCGAGGGAGCCCGGTTCGCTGATGGTGGCCAATGCCAGCGGCGAACACCTGGGCTCGCTCTCCGGTGGCTGTGTGGAAGAGGATTTCCTTGAGCGGCTGGTGGCCGGTGAGTACCAGCAGCCAGCGATGGTAGTACGTTATGGCGGGCCGGAGGATGCGGGCGACCAACCCGGGGCTGCCCGTGTGAAGCTGCCCTGCGGCGGCGTTCTGGAAGTGCTGGTCGAGCGCATGGCCGCCGGCGAGGAGACCCTGGCACATCTCGAACAGATAAAAACGGCGCTGGGCGGTGAGCACGACCGGATCCGGCAGGTACGGCTTGCCGATGGGCACCGTTCCCTGTCAGAGGCGGACCCGAGTGGGCCCCGGGTGCAGTGGAATCCGGGAGAGGAGGTTGTCCGAATCCGGGTGGGGCCGGTGGCCAAACTGATACTGGCTGGTTACTCCAGCGTGGCCGAGGCCTGTGCCGGTTTTGCGCTTACCCTGGGCTACCAGGTCGTGCTTTGTGACCCCCGCAGCGTGGTTACCGACAGCATGAACCTGCCGGATGTCGTGGAGTTCATACCCCAGCTGCCATCACTCTACATCGCTTCGCCGGGGGCCTGCACCCCGTCAACGGCAGTAGTCGCCGTCACCCACGATCCCCGTATTGACGACCTGGCGATGATGGCAGCGGTGAAAACCTCCGCCGGCTACATCGGCGTCATGGGTTCCCGTCGTACCTCACAGGCGCGGGCGGAGCGACTGGCTCGCACCGGTGGCCTTGCGCCCGACGAGATCAGCCGCATTCATATGCCCATCGGCCTGGATATCGGCAGCAAGACCCCGGCGGAGATCGCCCTGGCGATCATGGCGGACGTCCTGCGGGTTCGCCGGGGGAGGGTCCTGTCAGAGGTATGATCTTCTGTCTGGAGTTTTACATGCGGCCACACCCCGAACGTTCCAACGAGGACTCGGCCGGTGGCTGATATTGCCGCCCTGATTCTGGCTGGCGGCTCCAGCACTCGCTTTGGCGGGTGCAAGCTGCTGGCGGAGATCGATGGCCGAAACCTTCTGCAGCGTAGTATTGATCTGGCATCCGGTGTGTTATCAGGCCACGTCCACGTGGTCACCGGCGCCTGGCATACGCAACTGATGGCGGCGAAGGCCGAGGGGCAGCTCTACGGGGCGGAGTTCATCCACGTCGTGGACTGGTCTGAGGGCATGGCGGCATCCTTGCGGGCCGGAATCAACACCCTGGCCGCTGACTACGACGCTGTGCTGGTGCTGCTGGCGGACCAGGTGGCGCTGACAATGGCAGACCTTGAGGCCTTGCTGGAGGCTTTCGACGGGCACAATATAGTTTGTGGCGTATACGGCGGCCGCCGGGGTGTGCCTGCGGTTTTCCCCCGCAGCAGCTTTCCACGGTTGAGGCAGCTGGTTGGCGACCAGGGCGCCAAGGCGGTGTTGTATGAAACCGCCATCCCCATCCGGGAGTGTGCCATGCCCAATGCACAACGGGATATTGATACCCCGGAGCAACTTAAGGCCTGGCCTGGGAGCGGGGCCGGAGGAGACAGTTCGCAGCAATAATCAACAGCTCAATCCATAAGTCCAGGAAGCAACTTGTCCGAAACCGTGTCGTTGCTGATACTGCGTGACAAGCTACAAACACGCATGTCCGTGTGGTCCATGTTTCAAGGAGTCCTGCGATGTCCATTTATCTCCGCCAGATCTGCCTGGTGGCCGAACAGCTTGAACCGGTTGTCGAGCAGATTGAAAACCTGTTCGGCGTACCGGTATGCCATCGGGATCCGGAGGTAGCCACCTTCGGGCTGGAAAACGCCCTGTTTGCCTTTGGCAGCCAGTTCCTGGAAGTGGTGGCACCCATCCGCGAAGGCACGGCCGCCGGGCGTTTCCTGGAGCGACGGGGTGGACCCGGGGGTTACATTGTGATCTGCCAGGCCACCTCACTCGAAGAGCAAGCTGGCGTGCGGGCCAGGGCTGCCGAAAACAACGTCCGGGTAGCCTGGGAGTCGGATCATGAAAGCGGGAACCTTATGCAACTGCACCCCCGGGACATGGGCGCAGCCTTCCTGGAAGTAGACTGGGACGAACAGGCCGACCCCCGGGGTAACTGGCAGCCAGCGGGAGGTATGGACTGGGTCAAACACACCATGACCGACCGGGTGTCCGGAATTACCGGCGTCACCCTTTCCGACACGCGACCGACCCAACTGGCACGTCACTGGTCAAACGTTCTGGGTATGCCCGTGAAAGACCGTGATGGCACACCGGTGATCGAGACACCAAACGCGGTATTGAAGTTTGCAGAATGCGATCACCAGGAGTCCGCCGGGCTGACGGCGATCGACCTGGCAGTCGGTGACCCGGCGACGATTCTGACACGTTCCATGGAGCAGGGCACCGATCACACCGGCCACGGCCTCAAGCTGTGCGGTGTGGAGATTCTTTTGCGGTAGTCTCGTGACCTTGCTTGCGGCCAAGCCGGTTTTTCTGCCGCTAGCGTTGACCTGGTGGAATACCCGGGGGCTGGGGGCCATCGGGTACCCCACCAGGCAATGGCTCAGTAAGCCTTGTAGGGAAGGAACTTGCCGGACAGCACCACGTTAACGCGATCCCCATTGGGGTTTTGCTCGCGCTGGATGTCCATGTTGAAGTCAATGGCGCTCATGATGCCGTCGCCAAACTCCTCATGGATGAGTTCCTTGATAGTGCTGCCGTAGACATTGACCACTTCGTACCAGCGGTAGATCAGCGGGTCGGTGGGCACGGCTGTCGGCAGGGAACCCTTGTAGGGAACCACCTGCAGCCAGGCAATGGCCTCATCGGTCAGGCCGAAGATGTCGCCGACAATTTCGGCCTGCTTCTTGTCGAAGGTCATCTGGCCCAGGCACGCAGCGGTGGTCCATTCCTTGGAGAGGCCGATGGCATCGGCCACCTGGCTCCATTGAATGCCCTTGCTGACCTTGGCAGAGAGGATCATGTTGGTCACTTCTTCGCGGGTATGGATCATGATGTTCACCTTTGGTTGACGTCATTGTCGGGACTGGGCCGGTCGTCCGGCCCGGAAAGATCAGGCGGCCTTGCTTTGCATGGGCTGGCCAAGGCTCAGTGTGGCGACGATGGTGTCGCCAACCCGTTGTTCCATCACCATGCTGTTGCCTTCCCGCTGGGTGATTTCCCAGCGGCCATCCGGTTTTGGCAGGCCGTGCAACACCAGCGGCAGTGACCGGGTTTTCAGGCGCACCACCGGTGGTCTATGTTCATAGGCTGGTGCCTCAACACCCAACACCGCCGCCGCAATGGTGCGGGCCTGGTGCTGGATGGGTTCGATAAAGCGGCACGGTTCACCGTTCAGACTGATACAGTCGCCAAGGGCATGGATCCAGGGATCGCTGGAGCGCAACTCCTGGTCCACCTCGATGCCACCGTTGAATGCCAGCCCTGCCTGGCGGGCCAGGCGGTTGTCGGTTTTCAGGCCGGTGGCGGCGATCACCTGGTCCACGGTCAGTGTTTCACCGTTTGCCAGCAGAACGGTCTTGCCGTCACCGTCGGCGCGGACTGCCTTGACCTGGCTGTCGGGCCGGTAGTGAATGCCCAGTTCCGCCAGGCTTTCCTGCAGGGCCTGCCCGGCTTCCGGGGGAATCAGGCCATAAAGGGGGTGGCTCTGGCGGTCCAGCAGGGTGACCGTGTGGCCGGCGCGGGCCAGGTCTTCGGCCAGTTCGCAGCCCACCATCCCTGCGCCGACAATGGCCACCCGCCGGGGGCCTGCCGCCAGTTGTTGCTGTAATCCGCTCCAGCCGGCCAGGTCATTGATGCGCCAGCACAGTGATGGGGGCAACTCGTCAGGCAGGGCGGGCTTTGCGCCCTGGGCCAGCACCAGGCGGGTGTAGGCCACGGTGCCCCGGGTGGTGCGCACTTCCCGTCGCTCCGGGCTGATGCCCACCACGAAGGTGTCTGCAAGCAGGCGAACCCCGAGTCGGTTTGCCGCATCGGCAGCGCTCTCCCGCACCAGGTCCCCGGGCTGCTGCCCCCGGCTCAGGGCTACCGATAGCTCCGGTTTGTGGTAACGGTCACCATGGCAGGCGCTGATCAGGGTGATCGGGGTTTCGGCGTCCAGGTGGCGGATCGCCTCTACTACTGACCACCCGGCAATGCCGGCACCCACCACCACAATGCCCGGAGTCTTGCTGAAGGTGGTGATGCCCACCGGCGCGGCTGCGGTAATCTCCTGCTTTTCCAGCAGTTCGAAGTCGGACTTGGTGACACCGCACAGGGGGCACTCCCAGTCGTCCGGAATGTCCTCAAACCGGGTACCCGGGGGCAGTCCGCTGTCCGGGTCGCCTTCCGCCTCGTCGTAGATAAGGCCACAGGCGAGGCAGATGTACTGGCGCCAGGGGCGTTCGTCCAGGTCGGGTTTACGGGTACTCATGCCGGAACCTCCTCTCGCATCAGTTTGTCCATCTCCCAGCGCAGGTGCTTGATGGCCGGTGTGACGATGGCAACGAAATGGGCTTCACGGATCCGGCGCTGGGGGGCGGAGTTCATCAGGTACCCGCGGGCCCCCTGGTGCAGCAGGGCGGACTGGGAGGCCTTCAGGGACAATTCGGAACCGTGGGCCCTCAATTCCAGCACATCGAGCAGGTAGTCCTTGCTGCCGTCAAAGGGGGTTTCTGCAAGACGGGCTGCGCGTTCGGCCACCTCGTCAAATTCGGCCTGCAATTCGTCGGGGCGGTTATGCAGGTACTGATTCACGTGCCCCAGCTGGTTCTCCACCGCACGGATGGAATCGATGGAGCCCTGGATGACACCGGCGGCGATGCCCACCTGCAGCAGGATGAACGCACCGCGGATCCTCTGGATAAACGGCCGGGCCGGGTCCGCAATGATCTGGTCTTCGCTCACGAAGTAGTCGTCCAGGGGCACCGACCAGGTGCTGGTGCCCTCCATACCCGAGAACTCCGGGCAGGGTCGCAGGGGCACCCGGTCATCAATGTCCAGCAGGAACATCACTTCGTGGGAGCGGCTACCGTCATCGCGGTCTACGCCGGCAATGGCGCCACAGTATTGGCCCGGGCCAATGTGGCTGACCCAGGGCAGGGTACCGCTGACCCGGTACCCGCCCGGTACTTTCTTCGCTTTCAGGGCCATTTTCTCGATGCCGGTCAGGGCCTTCATGGGATTGGACAGGGCGGTGCCCCCGAAGGTCTGGCCGCCAGCATGGCCCTGCAATCGCTCCAGCAGGGCCGGGTTGCCGGACTGCTCCATGTAGAGTCCGCAGACATCGTGGCACCAGGTCATGAACCCGGTGGAGCCACAGTGACGGCTGATCTCCTGCATGCTCGACAGCGCCAGTCCGAAGCGACTACCGTGTTGGTCCAGGTGAGTGGCGAAGGCGCCGGCCTGGCCCAGGTCTGCCATGATGTCGGTCGGGTAATAACCTTCATGGTCGATGCGGTAGGCGTTGGGCGCCAGCTGCTCGCTGGCAACCCGGGCGACCTCAGCCTGCACCATGGCGTCATCGGCCCAGGGGCTTAACGGTGGGTTGGATATGGCGACGTTATTCATGGCAGTTCTCTCCTCTTGGTCCTCGCCTCTGTGTGGGCCGGTTCAGTCCATCAGGCTGATGCTGAACGGGATCGGGTTGCGCATGGTGTTGGCCACCGGGGAGAAGTAGTTGGCGTGCTGAACGATCTCGTCCAGCTGTTCCCGGGTGGCATCGCCTTCCACCAGCACCTTGACGCGGATTTCCTGGAAGCCCATCTGATCGGGCTTCATTTCCGCACCACCGGCACCCCAGGCCGCCGGGTTGCCGATATCCCCTTCCAGGAAGATCTCCAGTTTGCTGAGTTTGACCTGCTTCCAGGTGGCCACGGCGGTGATGCCGACGGCGAGGCAGCCACCCAGGCCGGACAGCACGATCTCGCCAGGTGCCGGCGCGGTGTCCTCACCGAACAGGTGCAGGGGCTCGTCCACCACCACTTCATGCTGATTGACGTGGCTGATGGTCCGGTACTGGCCCTCGGTAACCGTGTGGACCTTGTTGGTGCCGCGGGTGCCGGGGTTGTTGCGACCCTTCTCGGCGAAGGCCAGCAGACCCTCCCGGTCGATCGGACGCAGGTAGGTGGAAATGGTTTCGGGTTTGGTAGGCGTTGCAGTGGTCATTGGCAATTCTCCAGTGGCTTTGATGACACCGCGCGGTCCGGGACGGGCCTCGCGGTAACCTGTTATGTCCAGAGCAGGAGCTGTGCCAGTTTCGCCATTTTTATTTTTTAGCCTTTAAAAACAGATGCTTATGGTTTTCGGTGTGGCGGTAGAAAGGAGTGAGGCGGGAAGTGTCGGACATTGTCCTGATGACAATGTCCGACAATGTCGGTTGGTGGTCAGGGCGCATTGGTCAGTTCAAGCTTGTCCAGCCGGTAGCGGAATTGGCGGGCGCTCATGCCCAGTAATGCCGCTGCTCGCGTCTTGTTGCCGCCGGTCTGTTGAAGGGCGTTCAGCAATTGTTCCTCTTCATCCTCCCGGACCCAACGATACGGACGGGAAGAGGCGGCAACAGGGGCTACAAGGCCCGGTTCCGTGATGCGGGTCGTGGCAGCAGGTTCCGCGGCGCGCGGGTAATTTGATACAGCCGCCTG
>TARA_R100001440_G_scaffold25074_4_pt1 | contig 46802 bp, 38 predicted proteins | sample TARA_R100001440 | Tara Oceans TARA_R100001440 (sample SAMEA2622112) | marine metagenome | biome: marine biome (ENVO:00000447); feature: surface water layer (ENVO:00002042); material: "saline water (ENVO:00002010), including plankton (ENVO:xxxxxxxx)" | depth 5 m
TGAGATCGAAGCCGCCGTAGGTTGCAAGCCTGGCTCAATCGGCCCGGTTGATCTGCCACTTACCGTTATTGTTGATCGCAGCGCGGCCCATCTGGCCGACTTTGTTTGCGGCGCAAACAAGGAAGGCGTTCACCTGACCGGCGTCAACTGGGAGCGTGACCTGCCCCTGGGCCGGGTTGAAGATCTGCGCAACATTGTGGAAGGCGACCCCAGCCCTGACGGCGATGGGCATCTGGAGATCAAGCGCGGTATCGAAGTCGGGCACATCTTCAAGCTGGGCAATAAATACAGCAAAGCGATGAACGCCACCGTGCTGGATGAGAATGGCAAGTCCGCAATTCTGGAGATGGGCTGTTACGGCATTGGCGTATCGCGCATTGTGGCGTCCGCCATTGAGCAGAACAACGACGACCGCGGCATTCTGTGGCCTGCCTCAATCGCACCATTCGAAGTCGTGATTGTGACGCTGAACGCCCACAAATCGCCGGATGTGATGGCCGCAGCAGAGAAGTTGTATGAAGAACTGGGTCAGGCCGGCTTTGACGTGCTGCTGGATGACCGTAACGAGCGCCCTGGCGTCAAGTTTGCCGACATGGAGTTGATCGGCATTCCGCATCGCTTTGTGGTTTCAGATCGCGGCCTGACCGCCGGGACCCTGGAGTACAAAGGCCGAAGCGATGCCGACAAGCAGGATATTGCGATTGCAGATGCGCTCACAGTTCTGAAAAACGCTGCTGATCAGAACCACTGATCAAGTACGGCTTCGGGCGTCAGACTGCTGGCGCCCGAAGTGTTTTGCCATTCCATTTCCAGCAAGAACACCTGATCAGGTCTTAACCTGCCATCAGGCAACGGCCCTTCTGAGTGCCTCGTCACCGCTGGCACGCAACAATTCGCACATCCGGTCTGCATCATTCTCGCGCTTCACGGTCTGCCAGCAGGTTTCGGCTTCGGCATACTGCCGACGGGTGTAATTGAGCCATTGCTTGATCCGGCCGGCGGCGTAACGTGACTCGATAATCAGCTGCAATGCACGACAGTATTCAACCATTAACTCGATCACTTCTGGCCACTGCATGTCCGGGCAATGGGCCTGCTGCTGGCTGGCCTTTATCTGGCGAGCGAGGTCTGGCCGGGCGATCAGCCCTCTGCCGATCATCACGTCGTCACAGCCCGAAACGTCGCGGCAGCGCCAGTAGTCCTCTACCGACCAGATATCACCGTTGGCAATGATCGGCGTATTGACGGCTTCCCGCACCTTCGCGATTTCTTCCCAGTAGGCCGGAGGGCGGTAGCCGTCGACCTTGCTTCGGGCGTGGATACAGATTTCAGCCGCGCCGGCATCCGCCAGCGCCTGGCCACAGGCCACACCCATCGAACGATCATCAAAACCCAAACGCATTTTCGCGGTGACCGGAATATCCGCGGGGACGGCTTCGCGAACAGCACGCGTAATCGCGAACAGGAGATCGGGTTCTCTCAGAAGAACAGCACCGCCCTTGTGCTTGTTAACGGTTTTGGCGGGGCAACCAAAGTTAATATCAATCTGGGGCGCGCCTAGCTCCACTGCACGCTGCGCATGCAGCGCCATCTGGCCAACATCCGATCCCAGCAGCTGAACAGCCACAGGTACACCGGCCTGCGTCAGGCAATTATTATGCAATTCAGGCGCATAGCGGTAGTACACCCTGGGTGGCAGAATGCCGCGAGTGACCCGGATAAATTCGGTGACGCAGCGATCAACGCCGCCAACGGCCGACAGAATCTCCCGGATATAGGAATCAACCAGCCCCTCCATAGGGGCGAGAAAAATACGCATGCCACAAATTACCGCTAAAGGAATGGGCGCATTGTAGAGGGATTGCGGACAAAAAAAAGCCGGTGAGCCCTTCCCACCGGCTTTTACTTACGTCGTCTGCGGCCTTCCGCGTTTGCAAATGCCGTCAGCCAGTACCCAGACGCTCAACAGAATGAAATTTACCAGTATCATCAAAGTTGATCTGAAATGAGCCATTAACACCATCCCGAAGCGCAAACCGGGACAGGATACGGGCAGGAAAACGGACAGTTCGTCCGTCCCGTGAGACCGTACTCACATCGCGGGCAACGCCTTCGTATAGCTTCAGCCACTCCTGTGGCCCGATGGCGATGTCCACGATGATACTTTTCATGTCAGACGACTCTATATTGTCAACGATGAACAGGGATCAGCTGTTGCTCATATCAAGTAGCAGGCGGTTCAGGCGACTGACGTATGCGCCCGGATCCTGCAGTTGTTCGCCGCTGGCCAGTGTCGCCTGATCGAACAGTACGGATGCCAGATCACCGAACTGGGTGTCCGATTTTTCCTGTTCAAGACGGCCTACCAGCGGATGATCCACATTGATTTCGAAGATCGGCTTGCTGTCCGGCACTTTCTGCCCGGCCGCTTCCATAATCTTCTTCATCTGTGCACCCATGTCGTAGTCACCGACGACCAGACATGCCGGCGAATCGGTCAAACGGTTGGTCACGCGGACTTCCTGAACACGATCTTCGAGTGATGACTTGATCCGGTCAAGCAAATCCTTGTGCGCCTTGGTCGCTTCTTCCTGATGCTTCTTCTCTTCCTCTGCTTCCTCATCACCGAGGTCAAGCTCACCGCGCGCCACGTCCTGCAGTTGCTTGCCGTCAAACTCGGTCAGGTAACCCATCATCCACTCGTCAATACGGTCAGAAAGGATCAGCACTTCAATCCCTTTCTTGCGGAAGATTTCCAGGTGCGGACTGCTCTTGGCAGCGGTATGGCTGTCTGCAGCAATGAAGTAAATCTTCTGCTGGGCATCTTTCATCCGACCGATGTAGTCAGCCAACGAGACTGTCTGCGCGCTATCGCCGGTATGAGTTGAAGCAAAGCGCAACAGGCCGGCGATTTTCTCTTTGTTGCTGAAATCTTCAGCCGGCCCTTCTTTGAGCACTGAACCGAATTCTTTCCAGAAAGACTGGTACTGCTCAGGCTCTTTCTTGGCCAGCTTCGACAACATATCCAGCACCCGCTTGGTAAGCGCAGACTTGATGCTTTCAACGGTGCTGTCGTTCTGCAGAATCTCGCGAGATACGTTGAGTGACAGATCATTGCTGTCCACTACACCCTTAACAAAACGCAGGTACAGCGGCAGGAACTGCTCAGCATGGTCCATGATAAATACGCGCTGGACATAGAGCTTCAGCCCACGAGGCGCTTCACGGTTGTAGAGATCAAAGGGAGCACGGGCCGGGATATACAGGAGACTGGTGTAGTCCAGCTTGCCCTCGACCTTGTTGTGCGACCAGCTCAGTGGATCTTCAAAATCATGCGCAATGTGCTTGTAGAACGCTTTGTATTCGTCGTCTTTGATCTCGGTGCGCGGCAGGGTCCACAAAGCTGTCGCTTCGTTTACGGTCTCGTCGGCGGCGGCTTCCGTCTCTTTGCCATCTTCGTCAGACACTTCGGCTTTCATTACAACCGGGAACGAGATGTGATCACTGTACTTTTTGACGAGATTACGCAGACGGTAGCCGTCAGCGAACTCTTTGGCTTCGGGTTTGAGGTGCAGCACAATTTGGGTACCGCGGCTCTCACGATCGACAGGCTCAATCGTAAACTCACCGTCGCCTTTTGATTCCCAATGCACACCTTCGCTCACCGGAGCGCCGGCACGGCGGGTGAAAACATCAACCCGGTCAGCCACGATAAACGCCGAGTAGAAGCCCACACCAAACTGGCCGATCAGTTTGCTGTCTTTCTTCTCGTCACCCGTGAGCTGGCCCAGAAACTCAGCAGTGCCGGAACGGGCGATGGTCCCCAGGTTCTGAACCACGTCTTCGCGGTTCATACCGATACCGTTGTCCGTCAGAGTGACGGTGTTGGCTTCAGCGTCGAAATCGAGACGGATTTTCAGGTCGGGATCATTCTCGTACAGGCTGTCGTCTTTCAGCGCAGCAAACCGAAGTTTATCTTCCGCATCCGACGCGTTCGAGATCAGCTCGCGCAGGAAAATTTCCTTGTTGGAGTACAGCGAGTGAATCATCAGTTGAAGCAGTTGCTTCACTTCAGTCTGAAAACCGAGAGTCTCTTTTTGGGCTTCGACCGTCATGACGGGGTATCTCCTTGCTCAGTACCATTATTCAATGTGGCGGCCGCCTCCGCGAGCGGCCGTTCAACGTCTGGCAATGAAGATTGGGGCGGCCCCCGGTATTTCAAGAGTTAAATGGGGTCAGTCTTCCATCAGAAAATGGGCGCGGGCGGTCGCAATAGGCTGGGCACGGGACTTCTGCCAAGCGGTGACCATCACGTTCGCTACCCGGTTGCCCTGCCGTGTCAGCCGGCATTCAGCGTAAGTCTCGCGATCGAGCCCCGCACGCAGATAATCCAGAGAGAAATCGACGATGCGTGGCATTCGAAGTGCGTCCTGGGACATCATCAGATAGATCGCTGCCGACAGCTCCATGAAGCCGCCAATCACTCCGCCATGAATCGCCGGTAGAATGGGGTTTCCCAGATTTTCCTGCTTGCGGGGCAGACGAAAAATCAGATCGTCGCCAAACTGTTCGCACATCAGCCCGATGGTGCCGGCGTATGGAATACTCGCCAACATTTTTGAGAAATCACCGGTCTGCTGTGTGTACTTAAGCACCTCGGGCGTGGTCATTCGACATCTCCGGTAATCAGGTCACGGTAAGCTTTAGGGGTCGCTTCCTTGCCTATGCGCATAAAGGTGGCGACACAGTTGGCTATCGTCTGGCCGTCGGATTCCTGGAAGGCTTCGCAGCGGGTAAAGATGATATTGCGGGTCACCCGGTAGGCTTCAGCTCTCGCGAATACGGGCTGGTCCGGCTCTGCCGGGCGCATGTAATCAACCCGCAGATCAAGCGTTGGGCAAAGCTCAAAATCGGGTAAGGCGCAGATCACGACCGAACCCGAAGCGGTATCCATCAGTGTGGTAATCGCGCCGCCATGAATGACGCGGGTTTCGGGGTTGCCGATAATCTTTTCGTTATAGGGTAAGCGAAGAATCAATCTGTTTTCTCTCGCTTCAGTGACTTCTATACCCAACTCTCCGGCTTGCGCCAGCGTGCTTACAAAGCGGCTGACCCGCCCGAATCGCATCTCATCATTCATTTGGATTTACCTTGGATCACAGGTATCGCTCACTGGTCTGGCGGTGAGGCCACAGACTGCAAATGATACAGAATGGCCCACGTCACCTCTACCAGCCCCCGCTTAATCACCTGCTTCAGGTCGTCGCCACTGTTGTGCTATAACCTGACGCCAGAACCTGATCATTGACCATGGAGTGATACGTGATCCCTTTTTCCTTGTCTCGCCTGACCGTCTTGTGCACCACCTTACTGATGCTGGCTGGCTGCTCAGTCAACCCTGTCACCGGTGAATCCCAGTTATCGCTTATACCCGAGAGCCAGGAAATGGCGATGGGTGCAGAGCAATACCAGCCAACCCAGCAGACTCAGGGCGGGAAATACTATGTCGACCCCGAGCTCACCCTCTATGTCAGTGAAGTAGGCAAGAAACTCGCTGCCGTCAGTGATCGACCGGATCTGCCGTATGAGTTCGTGGTACTGAACAGCGGCGTACCCAACGCCTGGGCCCTGCCCTCAGGCAAGATTGCTATTAACCGGGGGCTGTTGGTGCAATTGCAGGACGAGGCACAGCTTGCATCGGTTCTGGGCCACGAAATTGTCCATGCCGCAGCCCGCCACAGCGTTCAAAGAATGCAGCAAGGCATGCTGATCAACGCCGGAGTTGCCGGGCTTGGCATCGCACTCAGTGACAACGACTATGCCGGCCTGATTATGGGCGGTGCGGCACTGGGAACACAGCTGACGATGGCGCAATACAGCCAATCCCACGAACTGGAATCCGACCACTACGGCATGCGCTATATGGTCAAGGCAGGCTACGACCCGCAGGCCGCTGTCGAGCTTCAACGAATCTTCCTCAAGCTATCCGAAGGCAGCAATCCCGGCTGGATAGATGGACTACTGGCATCACATCCGCCGTCGGAAGATCGGGTTGAAGAGAATCAGGCGTCAGTAAAGGAATTGGGAAACCCCGGCGGTTACCGGGGTAAAGATGTCTACGACAAAAAACTTGCCTACCTGCGCAGCAAGCAACCGGCCTACGACGCTCAGGCCGAAGCGCAGAAACTGGCCGAAGCCGGCGATCTGGATGCGGCACTGGGCAAGCTAGATAAGGCAATCAAGATTGAGCCCGATGAAGCGGCCTTTTATGCGCTTCGCGGACAAATCCTGAAGGAGCAGAAAAAAGACGCCGCCGCCCAGAAAGATTTCGACAAAGCGGTTTCACTGTATCCGGAAATGTTCAGCTACCGACTTCACCGCGGTTTGGGCTATCTCGATGAGAACAAGCTGGATCAAGCCAAAGAGGACCTGCTGGCAGCGAATCAGACCGTGCCAACCTCCATCGCATTCCTTCGACTGGGCGATATTGCGGTCAAACAGAATAATCGGGATGAGGCCATCAAGTACTATCAGGTGGCAGCCCAGGCCAGCGGTGACATTGCCGCAGAGGCGCAACAGAAACTCGCTGCATTAACCCAACAGCAGTAATCAGGAATTACTCCCCTTTTTGCCGGCACCACCGTTGAAGATGGTGCCGGCAAGGCTGCCCGCTGACCTGCCATCCTCTGTATTCCAACCTGCTTTAATGCTGTATGGCTCAAAATGACAACTCCATCGGTGTTCTTTCGTTGACTTTTAGAGCAAAAGCTCTAAAAATCGATAAATACAATCAACAAGTGGATTGCTCAATGCTAGCCAAACGATTGAAACCGATGACGTTGCAGGCACGACGGCTCTACGTCGAACTGATGTTTCAGGTCATGGGCCGTGCCATGCAGGGGTTGAGTGAGGTCGATGCCTCAGCGCGGGAAGAAGCCAAAAGTTTACCAGTAGGCTTTTTGTTCGAAATGAAAGTCATGCCGGCAGGGTCGAATCTGATCGTCGAACACCTGGGCGAGGGGTACCTCAAGTATCTCGGCACAACCGCACCCCGGCCAATTGATCTGTCGATCCAGTTCAAGCACATCGCGCACGCCTACATGGTGGTGTCCTTCCAGGAGAAAACCGCGATCGCCTTTGCCAACGACCGCATGTTGGTGGATGGCGATGTCAGTTATGCCATTCGCATGACCCGCATTCTCAACCGTCTGGAAGCGTTTATTCTGCCCAAGTTGGTTGCCAGCAGAGCCGTCAAGGAATACCCCGCAAACCTGGGCCTGCCGGAAAAAGTTGTCAGTGCAGCGCGGATATACCTGAAAGTCGCCAACCTTTTCTTTGATACAGCGAGAGCATCATGAGTCAGCGTTATTACGAGTTTTTTTGCCCTGTCAAAGTGATAGCCGGTAAAGCGGCGCTGGAGCATATTCCCTATGAATTGGCCGGACTATCTGCCACACGCCCGCTGCTGATTACCGATAAAGGTGTGCGCGCCGCCGGCCTGCTGGAGCCGGTGATTGAAGCATGTGAAGAAGGCGGACAGGAGATCGTCTCGATCTATGATGACGTACCACCAGATTCATCTACCCACGTTGTGAAAGCGATTGCAGCGGTCTATCGCGAGCAAAAGTGCGATTCAATCATTGCGGTCGGTGGTGGCTCTGCAATCGATACGGCGAAAGCCGTTAACATTCTGGTATCAGAAGGCGGCAATGACCTGTCGGCCTACGCCGGAGCGGGCGTTCTGAAACGCGCCCTGAAACCCTTTTTTGTAGTGCCGACAACAGCCGGAACAGGATCGGAAGTAACTTCTGTTGCCGTTATTGCAGACCTTGAAAAATCGGTGAAATTGCCTTTCACCTCTTCTTTCCTACTGCCGAACGCCGCGATTATTGACCCGCGCATGACACTCACGCTGCCACCGCACATCACGGCGGCAACGGCCATGGATGCGCTGACCCACGCCACTGAAGCCTTTACCTGCCTGGCCAAGAATCCGTTGAGCGACGCCTATGCCACCGCCGCTGTGCGGAAGATTACCGATAACCTGCTGCATGTAATGAAGCATCCAAAGGATGCTGACGGTCGGCTGGAACTGGCTCAGGCGTCCACCATGGCGGGTATCGCGTTCTCCAATTCAATGGTGGGGCTGGTTCACTCTCTGGGGCATGCGACGGGTGCCATCTGCCACCTGCCCCATGGTCTCTGCATGAGCCTGTACATGCCTTATGTACTGGAATATAACCTGGAGAACATTCGCGACTCTCTGAGCGATCTGCTGATCTATATGGTCGGCCCCGATGTCTATGCCACAACGCCGGCAAACCAGCGCGCCGAGGCATGCATTTCAGCCATTCGAAAACTCCGCGACGAGCTCTACCAGCTTTGCAAATTGCCACGCACACTGCAGGAAACCGGCAAGGTCACCGAAGATCAGCTTGAACGCATCGCCCGCACCGCGCTGGACGATGGCTCCATTATGTTCAACCCTCGAGAAGTGACATTCGAAGATGCCATGGCCGTGCTGAAACGCGCCTGGGGCTGATCCCCACCTTTCGCCGCAGGTCTATCGCCTGCGGCGACTTATTTCTCCAAACAAGTCAAATGTTTACATTTCACTACGCGACATTCAAACCCCCTCTCTGGCAAAATACCGGCCTGTCCATGGAATAAGAACAGCCCTATTTTTTGTCTGTAATACCTCATCGGAAACGGGGTAAATTCAGGCTTTTGTTTGCTGGATTGCGCCTCAATGTTTCACTCAGTTTATCGCGCGCTACTTATCGGGCTCCTCTTCACGCCTGCTGTTTTTCCTGTCGCCTCTGCTTCAGAAGTATCGGGCTCGTCATCTGCCAGAGTACTGAAACTTAATGTCTCGCCTAACGGGCATCCGCCGTACACCATCGTCGAAAAAGACGATCGTTTCAGGGGTATCGTCTGGGATGTCACTACGGTGATCTGTGGCCGGCTCGGCTACCAGCTTGAAGCTCTCAAAGTTCCACGCAAGCGTGTGGATAGCATGCTGACTGATGGCATGATCGACGCAACACCCAGAGCGAAAGAGTGGACGGAAGAACCCGATAACTTTGTTTTTACAATCCCCATCGTTCAGGTAAGCGAGGTCTTCTTCAGCCGCGCAGAGCGCGCCTTTGAGTACTTCAGCCCGGCTGATCTGGAATCAATGACCGTGCTGACGCATCTGGGTTACAAGTATCCGAATATCCGGGATATGTTTACTTCAGGAAAAGCCAAGCGTTTTGATGTTCCGAAAGATCAGGATATTTTCAGGTTCCTGATGCACGGCGATGATTTCGATGTGGCGGTGTCAGATCGACTGGTTGGCCAGTGGATGATCCGTAAAAATGGCTGGCAAGGCCAGTTTCATATCAGCAAGCAGCCGCTGACTGATGTCGGCCTGCGCCTGATGCTGCGTCCGGACATGGCGGCGTTTGTCAGCCAGTACAACGAAGAGCTGGGGAAGATGAAAGACAGCGGCGAGCTGGAATCCATACTCGCCGCTTATCGCTAAGACGATTATTCGAGGCGCCGCAAAAGCAGCATTGGCGATACTTTCAAAACCGGTTGCAGTTGCCAGTAGCCGAACACCGACAGCACAGCCGCACTGATCAGTGGCAGCGTCGCTACGATCCTGAAATGCCATTGGAATTCGCCCTGAAACATCCGGTACTGCAGCGCCCAGACGGCGACTTCCGCCGCCACGACGCCCAACAAACCGGCAAAGAAGCCCAGCAATGCAAATTCAAGCATGGTGCTTCTAACCAGTAGCGACTGCCGCCCACCCAGCGTTCTAAGCAATGCCCCTTCTCTTTGACGGTCCTGAAGTGTCGCACTGACCACAGCAGCCATGACGACGACTGCAGCCGCAAGAATCATGATCAGGATCGCCTCAATCGCCTGCGTCACCTGAACAACAATCTCGCGAATGCGATCAATAATGTGATCAACCTCCAGCACCGAGACTGTGGGGAACTCGCGGGTAAAATCGTTCAGCAGCAGCTTCTGATCTTCCCCCAGATAAAAACTGGTAATCCAGGTGGCCGGCAAACCCGTTAAACCGCCACCCTCCGGAAAGGCCAGATAGAAGTTGGGGCGCATACTGTCCCACTGAACCGTGCGGATACTGGTGACGGGCTGTTCAATCTTTTGGGAACCGATGGTGAACCCAAGCACATCCCCAACCTTGACCCCCATGCGATCCGCCAACTGGGATTCAATTGAAACGCCCTCTGTCTGCCCCGGTTCGAACCACTCACCTGACACAATCGTATTGTCGGCCGGCAGGCTGTTCATCCAGGTCAGATTGAGCTCGCGATTCAACGCCCGCACTTCCCGGTCTTTACTGACAGCTTGCTTGACCGGCTCGTGATTCAACTCTGTGAGGCGTCCGCGCACCATCGGATAGATGGCTTCTTTGGCAAGATCGTTTTTGGCCAGAAACTCTTCGACATCGTCAACTGCATCGGGCGCGATGTTGATCAGGAAATGATTGGGGGCATCATCTGGCAACTGTGCCTGCCAGTCATCAAGCAGCGATGAACGGATCAGCAGCAGCGTCGCGGCCAGCATTAGCGTCATCGAGAATACTGCAATCTGCGACAAGCTCGCCTTGCGATGACGATACAAACCCACAAGCGCCAGACGCCAGGCATTACCACCGCCAACGACCCGTCGCAGTAACAACACCATCGCCCACCCCAATAGCGCAAGCACAGCCAGCAAAGCCGCAAGCCCGCCGAGCAGCGACAACACGAGCCCCAATTCGCCAGCGTAGAGCCAGATCAAACCAAAGATCGCGATCAGCGCTATCAGGCCGTCGCGGACAATACCGGTACCGGATTCACCGGGCTCACTGCGCAATACGCGCATTGCCGGCACGCTGCGCAAGCGTTGTAACGGCGGGTAAGCAAACGCCATCATCGACACCAGTGCCGTTACCAGCGCTGGCGTGAGAGCGAACCAATCAATGCTGTAATCTACCGGCCGCTCCAACAGCCGCGCAGTGAGCGACGCCAACCCCCAAAAAGCTGGCAGAGCAATTACCACACCCGCCAGCGTCCCGGCGATACCCCAGATCATCAATCGGGACAGGTAAAGGCGCCCGATACGCTGGCCGCGCACACCCAGCGTTTTCAACAAGGCGACGGTATCCCGCTGGCCGACGGCATATTGCCGGGCCGCAACGGCTACCGCTACCGAAGCCAACAGCACTGCCAGACTGCCGCCCAGCAAGAGAAAGCGGCGCGCACGCTGAAGTGATCCTGAGAGAGCTTCGCCATCGTCAACGCTTTTCCACTCGTGACTTGGCGAAAAATCAGGCTTCACCTCGGCATAAAAATCATCCAGTGCCGCCTCTTCGCCTGCAAAGAGGTTCACGTACTCCACCCGACTGCCGACCTGTAACACTCCGGTTGCCGCCACGTCAGCTGCATTCATCATGATTTTTGGCGCCAGCGCCGACATGCTGAAGCCACCATCCGGTTCACGTATCAGCAACCCGCTCACAGTAAGCTCGAGATTACCCACCTCGATGCTATCGCCGATCGTCACGTCCAGCAGACGCAGCAACCTGGGGTTGAGCCAGACATCGCCAGGCCCAGGTCCGGCACTGCGCATTTCCCGTGGACTGTCGGCTGCCGCCTGATACTCGATCTCACCCCGCAGCGGATAGCCCTCACTGACAGCCTTGACCGCCACCAACTGGAAATTGTCGTTGCCGTACACCATGGTGGAAAACTCCACCATGCGGGCTACCTCAAGCCCTCTTTCCGTCGCTTTATCCCGCCAGGCCTGGGGGATGGGTTGCCCGTTTTCGCTTTCGAGCTGACGATCAGCCGCAAGAAAAGCACTGGCTGAAGACACCAGCGTCCGTTGCAGGTGACTGGCAAACAGTGCAATGGTTGCCACCGTTGCGACAGCCACTACCAGCGCGGCGATCAGTACCCGCACATCCCGTTCACGCCAGTCGCGTCTGACTGACGACAATCTGCCAGAGGCCTGATTCATAATGCTTCCCGTTGAGCCGTCCGTGGGGGCAGGTTATCGACCGGCTGACCGGCTGGTTCAGTCAGGACGCCAGCCTCTATCGAGAACTGACGCTCACAACGGGCTGCAAGGTGTTCGTCGTGGGTCACCATAATCAGGGTGGTACCCTGTTCGCGATTGAGCGCCATCAGCAAGTCCGACACCGTCTGGCCGGTATTGTTATCCAGGTTGCCGGTGGGCTCATCCGCAAACAGAATCTTGGGCCGCGCGGCGAAGGCTCGAGCAATGGCAACCCGTTGCTGCTCGCCACCGGACAGTTGTCGGGGCGTATGTGTAAGCCTGTCACCCAGCCCTACCCGCTGAAGCAACTCAGTCGCCTGGCTGGCTGCTTCCTTCTGGCCAGCCAATTCCAACGGCAACATGACATTTTCCAGTGCAGTCAGTGCTGGCAGCAGCTGAAACGATTGAAAAACAAACCCGACCCGTTGGGCCCGCAGAGCCGCACGCTGATCTTCGCCCAACTGACTGATGACCTGCCCATCCAGCTCGATCTGCCCGTCCGAAGGTGTGTCCAGCCCGGCAAGCAATCCCAGCAATGTGGTTTTGCCCGAGCCGGAACGCCCGACAATAGCAACTGACTGGCCAGCCATAACGGTTAAATTAACATCGTGCAAAATGGTCAGGGTGTCGTGCCCCAGATCGACCCTGTGGGTAAGATCTGTCACCTTCAGAATATATTCGCCGGTTGCCACGGCACCTCCTCAACGTTTTCATGATCGACTCCTCTGGTATGCTCACTACAGAGAGTCTTGATAAATCCGGTCCGGTGTTTTTCGACCGGCAAAAGTACTTAGTCTAAGGATACGGGGTATATGTTCCTGAGATCAGTCGTTTTATTTTTCACACTGGCGTTCGCTGCAATTGCATCTGCTGCTCCGAACACTCTCCTGGTGATGGGTGACAGCCTGAGTGCGGCCTATGGGGTTAACACTGAAACAGCCTGGGTGGCGCTTCTGCGTTCCCGGCTGGATAAAGCGTCTAACGATGATTGGGAGGTCGCCAATGCCAGCATCAGCGGCGAAACCACTGATGGCGGCCTGCGGCGCCTGCCAGAACTACTCGAGCGCCACCAGCCCTCCATCGTGATTATCGAACTCGGTGCCAACGACGGTTTAAGGGGCTTTCCGCCAACGGTGACCCGCAACAATCTCAAGGCCATGATTGAGCAAGCCCAGGCCATCAATAGCCGGGTCCTTCTTGTGGGCATGCAGCTGCCCCCCAATTATGGCAAGCGCTATACCGAGGCCTTTGCTGCGATTTATCCTGACCTTGCAGAAAGCGAAGATACTGCGCTGGTCCCCTTCTTTATGGACAATATTTATAACCAACCCGGCATGATGCAAGGGGATGGATTACATCCAACCGAAAAAGCACAACCCCGGTTGCTGGAAAACGTCTGGCCACATCTTGAGCCACTGCTTGAGGATTGAACTTACAAAAAACCATCGTCTCAGAGCAGCTGATCAAGATATCGCACGGCCCGGCGCTCTGACCAGTAGTAGCCATCCCGCGCCAGTTCAACAAAGCCGACATGACCACCCCACTTCGGGGCCTCGACCTTAACGCAGGGCCCGAGGATCTCGCGCTTTCCAGGAAAGCAGGACGATGACAGGAAGGGATCGTCCTGCGCATTGACCATCAACGCCGGAACGCGAATATCCTTCAGCCGGTGCAGGCAGGCACTTTGTTCCCAGTAGTCCTCAGCATCGCGAAATCCGTGCAACGGCGCCGTATACCGGTTATCAAACTCTCTGAAGTTGCGGATCGCCTCGAAGCCTGCCACGTCGATGCGCTCAGGAAATAACACGGCCTTGGTTTTCATTTTCTCGTGCAGGTCATCAAGAAAACGCTTCATGTATATTCGCCGACTGGGCAACGCCAGCATGGCGGCACTGCCCGCCAGATCGCAGGGCACTGAAAACGCGACAGCGCCGCGGATACGCGGATCGATGTGCTCGCCCTGCTCTGCCAGATACAGCAGCGTGAGATTACCTCCCATCGAAAACCCTGAAAGTGCAACGTGCTGGTACCCATCGGAAGCTCCCAATGCATGCTGCACAACGGCTGCCAGATCGACCGTGGCGCCACTGTGATAAAAGCGAGGCTGCTTATTCATCACGCCACCACAGGATCGGAAGTTCCACGCCAACACATCCCAGCCCTGCGCGATCAGTGCTTTGGCCAGCCCCAACACATAAGGTCGCCGACTGTGACCTTCCAGGCCATGACTGATAATCGCCAGACGCCCGCTGCCCTGTCGGTACCAATCCAGATGCAATTCATCCTGATCGCTGGTTTGCAGCGTTTCACTTTGCGGCGCAGCCAACTCAACACGCCTGAAAAGGCTGGGCCAGACCGACTGCAAATGGCCGTTGCGCAGCCAAAGCGGCGGACGGTAAGTACCTGTGGCCGAAACCGCTGCCGGCACGGGTTGGGGTTCTGACTGGTATTTTTTCATCGCTTGATCAGGAGAATCCGGAATTTGAGTGAGTTTTACCTTTTAGAGGGTTGACCACCCTGAGCAACTTCCTTAATATGCGCGCCTGCTGTTCCCTGATAGCTCAGTTGGTAGAGCAACGGACTGTTAATCCGTTTGTCGCTGGTTCGAGCCCAGCTCGGGGAGCCACTATTCTAAAAGGCCGCTCAATTGAGCGGCCTTTTTCGTTTCTGGCAATGGTGAAAACCAGACCACGCAGGCGAAGATTATTATCAGCCTGCGTGGCACTCCCGCCTACTCAATCAGTTCACCTGATTGCTGAGCGGGCGTTTGCTACCCTCAGCCTACGGCCTCAAGCCCCAGGAAGGCCTTCAGCACCTTGTACAATACAACACCGTCCCTGGAACCGATCATTTCGCGGATCGAGTGCATAGCAAACTGGGGAACGCCTATATCGAGCGTACGAACCCCAAGATTACCGGCTGTCAAAGGACCGATTGTACTGCCACATCCCATATCGCTGCGCACCACAAAAGTCTGACAAGGCAGCGACAGGGATTCGCTCAGATGGCGGTACAACGCTGCGGTACGGCTATTTGTTGCATAACGCTGATTGTTGTTGACCTTGATCACCGGGCCGGCGTTCAGGAGCGGCCCGTGATTACCATCATGCCGATCCGCAAAGTTTGGATGCACACCGTGTGCATTATCAGCAGAAATCATCATCGATTGGGCAATCGCTCGCGAGCGATCACCAGCACCAATCCAGCGATCAAGTACTGACGACAGAAACGGGCCCTGAGCCCCTTCAGCCGACATACTGCCCACTTCCTCATGGTCATTACAGACCAGCACCGCCGCCTGGGATGAATCAGCATCAATCAAGGCTTTCAGGCCGATGAAACAGCTCAGCAGATTATCCAGGCGGGCCGAAGCGATAAATTCCTCTTCGAGTCCGACAAGTGCCGGCTTCTGCGTGTCATACAGACTAAGCTCGTAATCGAGCACCTGACCGACATCCAGCGCCGGCTGCTGCTTGGCCAGTTCGGCAGCCAACAGAGCCTTGAATGGCACGGCATCAGCTTCAGCAGATTGCATCAGCACCGGCGGAAGATCGGTCTGGGCATTCACCGTGCGGCTGTTGTTGGCTTCGCGATCCAAGTGAATCGCCAGACTGGGGATCGTCACAACCGGGCGCTTGAAATCAATCAGCGCATCCTGAAGCTTACCCTGACTATCCGCAAAGCTGACTCGGCCGGCAATCGACAAGTCACGGTCAAACCAGGGATTGAGCAGGGCTCCGCCGTAGACTTCGACACCCAACTGGTAAAACCCCTTTTTGTAGATCTCAGGGTTCGGCTTTATCCGAAGACAGGGGCTGTCTGTGTGCGCGCCAATCATTCGGAATCCACTTTCTACCGGGTTGCCTGTACCGGTCTGAAATACAATCAGGGACGAGTCATTGCGGGTCACGTAATAACGTTTACCCGCTTCCAACGACCAGCTGGCACGTTCGTCCAGGGGCTCGAAACCGACGGCCTCAAGTCGCTCTGCCATCTGCCCTACCGCGTGATATGGCGTTGGTGAATTGCCGATAAAATCAAACAGCTCTTGATTGAATGCCGCGTAATCCATGAGTACCCATGTGCCCGATTGAAAAGAGAATAAGTCTTGTGATGCCAGTATCGCATGATCAGCGAGCGCGCCGAAATCGCGATTCCTCAGTAATTCTACTGTGTTCACGACTATCACCGAAAATCGCTCATAGGCGTGGCTCTCGGGGCCCGTCAATTCCTGTTATGCTGGCGCCTTCAACCTGACAGGCTTAGGGAACTTCTGAGCAATGAGAATACCCCAGTTTATAGATATCGAATTCGCCGACACTGGCGAAATGCGCTTCCCCACCGCCATGGCATGGTCACTGGAAGATGGCAGCATGAAGACGGTCGTTATCGCGCCTGACGATAACTGGCTTCCCGACGATCCGGAGTCACTCGATGTTGACCTGCGCTACCTTGAAGAACAGGGCGTCCCGCTGATTGAACTGGTACGCGACCTGAATGAAGACCTGTCAGACAAGACCGTTTTTGTCGATGGCATCGACCCGGACGAAGGCCTCGTCGACCTGATATTCGATGCACTGGCAATGCCCGTGCCCTTTGAGCTCGCAACTATCGACAATCTGGTCAAGCGTCTTTCGGCTGCTGAAATTGAAGACTGGCGGCGCGAAGTGCTTTTCACTCATGGACTGGATCCTCAACTTCCGGAAAGCGGCGTTTATGCATTGCTGATGCTTGCGCGGGACGAAGGAATCATCCCCGAGGACTACCAGCCCGACGATTTGTGATCTGAGTCCGCGCAAGTCCCGGCCTCACCCGTCAGAATCGGATGCAGATTTATATGCGTCAACCGCCTGCTCACGCGGCGCCATTGCGGGTGGCGCGTGAATCGCCCCGCTCTGACATTTAGCTGCACCGCCCATCACGTGGTCAGTCTCCAGGCCAGGAATGCCAACAATGACGAAGTACGCCGTACGTTTATCGCTCCTTCTTGTCTGTTTAACTCTGGGAGCCTCACCGCTTCAAGCCCAGGAAAACAAGGAAAAACCGACCAAAAGCCGTGCAGGGCTTGATTACATCAGCGTTCTGGGTTCGACACTGCATCTTAGAAAAGTGGCTAACACGGATGCTGACAGCGAAGGTTGGCTATCCGCCGGAACGCTGGTACTGGGAACGAACATTTCTGATCTTTTTCACGTCGAACTGCGAGCCGGCACCGGCATCACCAGCAGTGAAGTCACCGATGACCTGACAATCGATATCGACTATTTCGCAAGCTGGTACATGGGGATGCACTACAGCGTTGCCAGTTTCAGTAACGTCTACGCGCAGCTGGGCTTCTCTCACATAAAAGGCAGTGCAGATCTGGAAAACGAGGGCCTCAACGCCAACCGGCCATACCGGGATATCGAAGGCGATTTTCCGGGTAGCTCGTTCGCCTTCAGCTATCTCGCAGGCATTGACCTCAACCTTGCCGAAAATACTTACCTGGTGCTTGAAGCCGGCCGCCTGTTTGAAGATACCGACTCATCAGCCATGGGCTACCAGTTCAACGGCGGCTTGCGCTACGAATTCTGATATTTCCGGCATAAAAAAACAGGCGCGAAAGCGCCTGTTTTTTCTAATGGATCAGATTTACGCCCGTCACTGCGCCCTGCTTTTCCATCCCTTCACATACAATAATTATTCGCCTACTGACTTGTGCCTAATTTCCCAGCATTTGTGGATGCGCTGGTTGCGAGCAAAATCCTTGTCGAGTGTTTTCGCCGTAATATCGACAACGTCATAGCTGTCCTCGATCGCCTCAGACAACTTGAACCGCCTGAAATTGTTAGAGAATATCAACACACCATCCTTTTTCAGACGCTTCATCGATTGCTGAATCAGACGTGAATGATCGCGTTGAATATCCAGCACACCTTCCATTCGAGCCGAGTTGGAGAAGGTCGGTGGGTCCATAAAAATAATGTCGAACCCGGTATCCTGGGGCAGTGGCTTTTCCGCCAGCCACTGCAGACAATCCTTCTGGAGCAGACGGTGTGACCGATCAGGCATTTTGTTGAGCTGGAGGTTTTCCCGGGCCCAGTTGAGATAGGTGCGCGACATATCAACGCTCAGCGTCTCTCTCGCCCCACCTACGGCCGCATGCACAGTGGCAACACCGGTATAGCAAAACAGGTTTAGCACTCGCTTGTCTTTCGCATTCGCCTGAATCCACTGCCGCACCAAACGGTGATCAAGAAACAGGCCGGTGTCGAGATAATCTTTGAGATTCACCTTGATCAGGCAACCGCCCTCATGCACCGTGAAGAAATCCGCTGAAGATGCCTGCTTTTCATACTGGGCATCGCCACTCTGACGCTGGCGCTGCTTACAGACCATCGCCTCCGGCTCAATGCCCAGCGCATCCGGTATGACAGCCAAGGCTTCGGCCAGTCTCTCTTGGGCCGCCCTCGCATCGACTGTTTTCGGCGCAGCATACTCCTGAACATGTACCCGATCCCGGTACCAGTCTATTGCCAGCGCAAACTCGGGCATGTCCGCATCATAGAGGCGATAGCATTCGATATTGTTCTTGCGCGCCCACTGCCCCAGCTGCTTCAGATTTTTCTTGAGACGATTGGTCAGCATCGCTGCTCGCTCGGGATTGGCAATGCGCGGGGTTACAACGCCTGGCTCTTCCAGGGTTCTGACCCTTGCTTCGCTCTGCCCATCAATACTGAACAGCAATAACTGGGCGGGCAACTGGCCGTTAAACAACCGGTATTGACGGTAACTGCGAAGCCCAAGAGAGTGACAAAGTTCCGGCGTGCCGGTGAATACCCCCAGCCTCCAGCCTTGCGCATCCCGCTTCACAACTTCGCCAAGACTCTCGTACAGTGGCGCCAGCGCTTTGCGCTCACTCAGACGTTCACCATAGGGAGGATTGGTCAGAATCAACCCGGTGCCGGCCTGTGACTCGTTTGTGAAGTCGGCGACCGACCGCTTTTCCACATGAATCAGGTCATCAAACCCGGCACGCTCGATGTTGCGCCACGCCGTTGCGATGACGGGCTTGTTCTCGTCATAGCCACGGAATCGCGAACGCAGGTTTTCTCGACCAATCCGAAACCGTTCCCGGGCTTCTGCCACCAACTGCTCCCAGAGAGCCGGTTGATGCCCCAGCCAACGATTGAAACCATACGCCTCCCGCTCGAGGCCTGGCGCCCTGTCACAGGCCATCATCGCGCCTTCTACCAACAACGTCCCCGAGCCACACATCGGATCAGTGAGATCACCGCCCTGGCTGGCTATTTCTGGCCAACCAGCCCGTATCAACAGGGCCGCCGCCAGGTTCTCGCGCACCGGTGCGATCCCCTTTTCGGTGCGGTAACCGCGCTTGTGGAGACTCTGGCCGCTAAGATCGATGCCAATCTGCACTTCCCCACGGTGAAGACGAGCCGAGACCGAAAGATCCGGCTCGCTGGTATCAACGTTGGGCCTCTCACCTTCGGGGCTACGCAACCGGTCGACTATGCCGTCTTTTACCCGCTGAATGCCGTACAGAGTATTGCGGATAGCGTCGTTCTCGCCGCTGAATGCCACTCGAAACCGGCCAGACACGGCCAGATGCTCTTCCCAGGGGAGCGCCATCACACCGTCATAAAGCCCGTCGCCCGAACGCCCGTCCACTGTTGCCAGGTGGAGGATGACCCGGTTCGCCAGACGAGACCAAAGACAGGCGCGATAGCCTGATTCCAGCGAGCCCTGAGCCCAAACGCCTGCAGGCGCATGACGCAGCACCTCGAGCCCGAGCGCCGTCAACTCATCAGCCAACAGGTATTCAATGCCTTTCGGGCAACTAACAAAAAATTCGAGGTGAGACACGCGGCTCTCCCGGTTAAAGAAAATGGTAACTGACTGATTCCGGCGCTTCGTGTGATTCGTTATGTCACACAACTATAAGACGACCGTCATCTAGATGAAATTAATTGTGTACACGGGCTTTGGTTTCGACTTACCTTGTTCTTGACGCGTCTTTTCAAGTGTCGGCGAGAAAGCTCGCTGGCGCCAGGATCCTGAATGCTGATGACTGCGAAATCCGCGGCCCGGTGGAAACGGCAACCCGGACTTTAACAAGTCATCTGGCATGTGTGCACACTCATGATCTGTAAACCCATGAGGTGAGGAACAGCATGAAAAGACAGAAAAGAGATATGAATGCCCGCGCATTCAAACGGGGTTATCTGGCCGGCGTTTCCGGTAAATCCAAGGATAGCTGCCCTTTAGAGCAAATCGAAATCCGACAGGAATGGCTGAGCGGATGGAGAGAAGGAAGAACGGATAACTGGGAGGGCTACACTGGCGTCTCCGGTATCCATAAACTCCCCAACATCACAGCCTGATACAGATAATCCGCTGTCTCTTAGTAAGGACATGTTGCTAATCCAGTTGCCAGAGACGTCTCTGGCAACTGATCCTGAACACATCGGACAGCTTTCATAAGGCAAATTCAAGCAACCCACAAAGGGTCCACCCGACCCTTACTATTGCAAGAAGTCACGCCACGGGGTTTATCCCCCGCACGGGCCCGCTCTGCGGGCCCACTTTATTTATGCACCCCACGATTTCGCGACCGGACTCAGCCCTTTTTTAATGCGGCAATGGCATTAACCGCTTCAGCAATCAACGCGGGACCACGATAGATGAATCCGGTGTAGACCTGGACCAGCTTGGCCCCAGCCTGAATCTTCTCAGCAGCACTGGCGCCGTCGCCAATCCCACCCACACCAATGATCGGCATTCGATCGCCCAGCGTGCTATGAAGCCCTTCTATTACACGCACAGATGACGCCCTGACCGGACGACCACTGAGTCCGCCGGCTTCATTCGCAAAGGCGTGGCCCGCAACGTCACCACGCTCAATCGTGGTATTGGTCGCAATCACGCCATCGAGTCCGCTTTCAAGCAATGCGTCTGCAACAAAGCGGATTGCCACATCGTCCATATCCGGCGCAATTTTCACGGCAATCGGTACATAGTGACCGTAGCGCGCCTGCTGAACGCCCTGCTCGTCCTTGATTGCAAAGAGCAACTGCTTGAGGGAATCACCAAACTGAAGATCCCGTAAACCTGGCGTGTTCGGTGACGAGACATTCACTGTAATATAGGAAGCCAACCCATAGGCACCGGCAATACCTTTACGATAATCGGATTCCGACTCCTCGTTGGGCGTCACCTTGTTTTTGCCCACGTTGATGCCAAGGACCCCGCTGAATTTAGCCCGCTTAACATTGGCAACCAGGCTATCCAACCCATCATTATTGAAGCCCATGCGATTAATAATGGCCTCATGCTCAGGCAACCGGAACATTCGGGGCTGGGGATTGCCGGGCTGAGCCAGCGGGGTTACCGTACCCACTTCGATAAAACCAAAACCCAAAGCTGCAAGCGCATCGATATGCTGCGCATTTTTATCCAGCCCCGCCGCGAGCCCAACCGGATTGGGAAACCGGATACCCATCACATCAACCGGCGCAACTGGCACTTGCGGACTTAACTTTTCTAGCAGCCCCAGTTGATTGCTGATATCCATCGCTCGCAAGGCAACGTGATGTGCCTGTTCGGGTGGTAATCGAAAAAGCAGGTTGCGGATCAGGTTGTACATGGTGGGAAAACTCCTGCGCAAAGGTCGGGGCGGAGTATACCGGAATGTGTCGGAGAATGGCGTAAAGAGGTTGCATACCCCGGCATCTGATTCGACATGAAATTGTCATAAATGCGCACTGTGGCTAGCGCCCGAAAAGACCGCATGGGTTTTCCACAGGCGGGGTCAGCACACCTGGATGAACGCTAAATGACTGTATGGTGAAGGTCTTGTGACCTTTTCCACGGAATCTGTGGATAACCCTGTTGAAAATGCCGCTGCAGTTTTACGGATCCCTTGTATTCAGGGCTAATCTACAGATTGGTTAAATTTTGAGCAGCTATATTTTTCTTTATTTTTCATGTTGTTATAAATGCATCACGGTAGTGCATGCATAAATTTCCGGACAGATCGCGCTGTTCGGAATATGATCAGTTTGTGCATAAGACAACCAGAGATTTTTAGGCAAAAGGCATCAGAATCCTCAATTATGACGGCACAATCCCGTTTACCAGACCAACTTGAGCGTGAAAAATCCGCCGCATCCCGGGTCACCCTGATCGGCATGCTGCTCGACGCCCTGCTCGGCGGACTCAAGTGCGTCTTCGGGGCAATCTTCCATTCGCAGGCGTTAATTGTCGACGGTATCCACTCATTCTCGGATGTGTTGTCCGATCTTGTCGTACTCGCCATCGTGCGTGCCTCCCGGCAGGCGCCTGACCGAAACCACCCTTATGGCCACCAACGCTTTGAAACAATGGGCACCATGTTCCTCGGGAGTATTCTGATAGCGCTCAGCGGCGCATTGATCTGGGACAGCCTCGACAAGCTTGTATTCAGACCTGCCGAATTGATGACGCCGGAATGGCCTGTGCTGGTTATCGCAGCACTGTCGGTTCTCAGCAAGGAATGGATTTACCGTTATACCCGAAAGGTCGGCGAACACATCCAATCGGATCTGATCATCGCCAATGCCTGGCACAGCCGTACTGATGCTTTCTCGTCTGTCATCGTGCTGGTCGCAGTTGCCGGCGCAATGCTGGGTTTTCCCTGGCTCGACTCAGCCGCAGCGATAGTCGTCGCGCTGATTGTAGGTCATGTCGGCTGGCAACTCGCCTGGAGCAGCGTGAAGGAGCTGGTCGATACCGCACTTGATCGGGACACAACGGAGAATGTACTGACCATTGCCCGCAAAACTCCCGGGGTGCGCAACGTCCATGATCTGCGCAGCCGGCGCATGGGAAGCGATGTACTACTGGATCTTCACCTGCAGGTCAGCCCGGTAATCAGTGTTTCGGAAGGCCATGAAATTGGCGTTAATGTGACGAGTCGAATCCGTAGCGAGTACCCGCAGATTCACGATGTTACCTTTCATATTGATGCCGAAAACGATGCTGAAGCGGAGCCAACAGCATCCCATTTACCTGCCCGCCGTGACGTTATCGGTGCCTTGAGCGATGCCTGGGCCGGACTCGTGGTGCCCGAAACACTGAACAGTATTCGCCTCCACTATCTGGGCGCCCACGTTTCAGTCGAGCTGTTCATTCATAATGACGACAGTGCGTGTGACGGGCTGACAGCGGAAAAACTCAAAGCCAGAGCAGCTGAACTGCCCTGGCTGGGTGATGTCCGGCTCTGGTTCAGGCAGCCCGTAAAGGACCGCCATGACCAGGCCTGACGCTAGACTCGACGCTTCTCTTCCATCCGTGACAAGAATTCCTGCATGACCAGCGTATAAAGCTCGCCTCCCAGAAATTTGTCTTCCACGCCGGCATCAATACTGGGGTTATCGTTCACCTCAATCACTGCCACGCGATTGCCCGCCTGCTTGATATCCACGCCATACAGTCCGTTACCAATGAGGCGGGTCGCCCCCAGCGCGGCCTGAATCACATTGCGCGGTACCTCGTAGGTCGGCAGGGTATCAAACTCGCCGCTGTCAAATTGCTGGTTATCGCCGTGGTGGTAGATCTGCCAATGGCCTTTCACCATATAGTATTTACAGGCGAAGATTGCGCGACCGCCCAGAACACCGATGCGCCAATCATACTCGGTATAGAAATATTCCTGTGCCAGCACCAGCGCCGACTGCTTGAACAGGGTTTTCAGTGCAGCCTTGAGTTGCTGCTCATTCTCCGCACGCAGCACGCCGCGGGAAAAGGCACCATCCGGTATTTTAACCACCATGGGGAAGCCCAGGTACTGCACAGCCTGCTCCACAACGTCTTTCTGATCTTTCGACAGAATCAGCGTTTTCGGTGTCGGGATCTTGTTGTTCTTCAACAGATCCGCCAGGAACACCTTGTTAGTGCAGCGCAGAATCGAGACCGGGTCATCAATGGCCACCATGCCCTCAGATTCAGCCTTGCGGGCAAATCGGTAGGTGTGATGATCAATCGCCGTGGTTTCACGGATAAACAAACCGTCGTATTCCGGCAGCCGCATGTAATCCTTGCGGGTAATGGGCTCAACATGAATACCCAGCTTTTTGCCGGCCGTAATGAAATAATCAAGCGCTTCAGGGTCGCTCGGTGGCAATTTTTCATCCGGATCCACCAGCATCGCGAGATCAAAACGGAACTGGCGCCGAGAGCGTGGCTTGCGCCAGAGTGCGCTACTGAAACGATCAAGCGCGCCGGCAAACGCATCCTGCTCTGACTCGGCCAGATCCGCCGGAGAGGCAGGCTTCATGGACTCAATCTGCCAGCCTTTGCGGTATCGAAACACAACCTCCAGAACCGGGCACGGAAAGCGCTCGAATAACGCACGCGTCACCGGCTTCAATGCATCATGTTCCGACTTGCCAAAGAAACTTTTCAGGCGCACCTGTTTTACGGCACCTTTGGCGTCTTTACCTTCGTGGGCATCTTTGCCTTGCTCACTGGCAGGCACAGTTTCTGCTGCATGATCCAGCCATTCCACCACACGGGGATCCAGCTCACCCAGTTGCAGGGAGAACAGATCCTTGCGGCGCAGATCATTCAATGTCATGACCGATGGCACAACATTGTGCCCACGGGCCTCAGCCAGCAACGAGCAGTAATAGCCTCTACTCAGATAACGGGCGCTCTGACAAAGATTAATCACCCGCACACGCTGATTCGGCGTCGCGGTGAACTGGACATACTGGTCGAAAGTGAGCACATCCGAACTGGGGTAATACGGCGCCCAATCCTTGTCACTATCAACAACAATCAGAAGTCGGGTCATGTATCCGGTTTCCTTCCTGAAACGGGGTATAAAACGCGACAATACGCCGGTACCGCGAACCACACAAATCAATTCTTATAGCGGATTTCACGCACCTTTCGCGCTTTGTATTCAGACCCCATAATGCAGCTTGTGGCCGGCCACTCGACGACTGTCGACCAGTGCCGTTTTTGCCTCACTCTGATGCGGAAAGCCAATACTTGATGAGCTATAACCTACGTCTTGCCATAGCCGACGATCTGAATGCATTGGTCGCTCTGGAAAATCGCTGCTTTTCGGAAGATCGTATTTCCCGGCGCAGTTTCCGACGGTTTATCGACCTGCCCCAGGATCGGGTGATCGTGGCTGAACGCGACGGCACGCTCGTGGGATACAGCCTGGTGCTGATGCACAAGGCGACACGACTGGCGCGCATCTATTCGATTGCAGTATCCGATACAGAACGCGGCAACGGGTTGGGAGAGAAGCTCGTGCGCGAGAGCGAGGCCGTTGCGGTTGAAGCGGACAGGATTATCATGCGGCTGGAAGTGCGGGAAGATAACACCGCAGCTATCAGACTTTACCAGCGACTGGGCTACCGCCAGTTTGGGACCTATCGGGATTACTATGAAGACCACGGCACTGCGCTGAGGTTTGAGCGCCGGATTCTTTATGTTGACGAGTCCGTCGCGATCCGTCCGGTGCCCTACTACTGCCAGACTACGGATTTCACCTGCGGTCCTGCAGCGCTGATGATGGCGATGGCCGCGCAGTCACCGGACCGGCGCATGACGACGCTCGAAGAACTGCAAATCTGGCGCGAGGCAACAACCATTTATATGCTCGCCGGGCACGGTGGATGCGGCCCCCACGGCCTTGCCCTTGCAGGCTGGCATCGAGGCTATGAGGTGGATGTTTACGTAAGCAAACCCGGTGCGCTGTTCAAGGAAACGGTGCGCAGCGCAGAGAAGAAACGGGTGCTGGATCTGGTTCACGAAGGCTTTATTCACGACATTGCCCAAACCGGTATCGCACTGCATCACGAGCCACTACCGCTTGAATTGATCGAGAACGCACTAAAGGCACAACGCGTACCGATTATTCTGGTTAACACCTGGCAACTGAACCGCAGCCGCGTCCCTCACTGGGTGACGGTATGTGCCATGGACGATCAATTCGTCTACCTGCACGACCCCGAAATTGACGTTGAGGAAGGCGAAACCGTGGCGGATAAACAATACCTGCCGGTTGACCGCAAAGTGTTCGAGCGAATGGCGCACTGCGATCAGCCGACCCGCTTGCAGGCGGTGGTAATTGTGGGCACCAGCCGGGCAACGTGACACCGGCTGTGGTCACTGCCGGACCTGCCGTTCAGCCGAGGCGAATAGCCGCCTCTTTCAATTGCGAGATATCGTCCCGCAGGCGTGCTGCTTTCTCGAAATCCAGATCAGCTGCAGCCTTGTACATCTCATCTTCGAGCTGGTCGATTTCCTTGAGCAACTCGGCCGGCGATTTGCCATGGGCCGTAACGCGATACTTCTCGGCTTCTTCCGCCGCCTGCTGACCCGGCCGCTCACCGCCGCGACGACGTCCATTTACGCCCATCACGCGCGCGCCTTCCATCACGTCCCCTACTTTCTTGTTAAGCGCTGTCGGCGTGATGCCGTGAAGCTCATTATGCTCACGCTGCTTTTCCCGCCGCCGTGCAGTTTCATCGATGGCTTTCTGCATGGACCCGGTAATTCGATCGCCATATAGAATCGCTTTACCATTTACATTACGGGCTGCACGGCCAATGGTCTGGATAAGTGACCGCTCCGAACGCAGGAAGCCTTCCTTGTCAGCGTCGAGAATCGCCACCAGAGAGACCTCGGGCATATCCAGGCCTTCCCGCAGCAGGTTAATGCCCACCAGTACATCAAATTCGCCCCGGCGCAGATCCTGAATAATCTCAATTCTTTCGACCGTCTCGATATCAGAATGAAGATAACGAACGCGAACCCCGTGTTCCTGCAGAAAATCGGTAAGATCTTCCGCCATGCGCTTTGTCAGCGTGGTAACGAGTACCCGCTCGTTGATGCTCACCCGCTTATGGATTTCTGACAACAGATCATCCACCTGGGTGGACGCTGGGCGCACTTCAATCTCGGGATCAAGCAACCCTGTAGGCCGCACAACCTGTTCGATCACCTGCCCGGAATGCTCTGCCTCATAAGCCGCCGGCGTTGCTGAAACGAATATCATCTGCGGCGCAATCCGCTCCCACTCGTCAAACCGCATCGGTCGGTTGTCCAGTGCCGACGGTAATCGGAAGCCATACTCCACCAAGGTTTCCTTTCGTGAACGGTCGCCCCGGTACATGGCGCCGATTTGCGAAATCGTGACGTGCGATTCGTCCACCACGAGCAATGCGTTGGGAGGCAAGTAATCAAACAGCGTCGGTGGCGCCTCCCCCGGCGCCCGTCCGGACAGATACCGGGAATAGTTTTCGATTCCGTTGCAATACCCGAGCTCCAGCATCATTTCCATGTCGTACCGGGTGCGCTCTTCCAGGCGCTGTGCTTCCACCAGCTTGCTGTTTTCGCGTAGCTGCTCGAGCCTCGGATCAAGCTCCGCCTTGATGTGATCAACCGCATCCAGCACGACTTGCCGGGGAGTAACATAATGGCTTTTCGGATAAATGGTGACGCGCGGCACGCGACGCAGCATCTCGCCGGTCAGCGGATCGAAGAAGCTGAGATTCTCGACTTCATCGTCAAATAATTCGATGCGGACTGCTTCTTTTTCGGATTCTGCGGGAAACACATCAATCACATCGCCCCGAACCCGGTAGTTGGCGCGGTGGAACTCGACATCATTGCGGGTGTATTGCAGCTCCGCCAAACGACGAAGAATAAAGCGCTGGTCAATTTTGTCGCCCCGGTCCAGGTGCAACATCATCTTCATGTAGGACTGGGGATCACCCAGGCCATAAATTGCCGACACAGTCGCCACAATAATGGCGTCAGGTCTTTCCAGCAGTGCCTTGGTGGCAGAGAGTCGCATCTGTTCTATGTGCTCGTTTATCGAGGCATCTTTCTCGATAAAGGTATCAGAAGATGGCACATAGGCTTCCGGCTGGTAATAGTCGTAATAGGATACAAAGTACTCAACGGCATTGTCCGGAAAGAACTCCTTGAACTCGCCATAGAGCTGGGCCGCCAGTGTCTTGTTGTGGACCATTACAATGGTCGGCCGCTGCACCTTTTCAATGACATTGGCAATGGTAAAGGTCTTGCCGGAGCCGGTAACACCCAGCAACGTCTGATGGGCCAGGCCGGATTCAATACCTTCCACCAGCCCTTCTATGGCCGCTGGCTGGTCGCCCGCAGGCTGGTACGATGATTCAACCCTGAACATATGGCGCTTGTGCCTCTCTTTCCAGAAATTTCCGGTGAACGATGGCCGGAATCGCAATGTTTAGCCGTCAGTCAACTTATCCTGACCAAACCTTCATGGTAACATTTCAACGTTCTATATTTACTTGGCATTCGATGACTTTTCGGCCATTTACCGAGCCGTCAACGATCATGCTTCTACTGACGCATCTCAAGGAGCGCTAGTTTGGACGTTCAACTCTCGAACCGTGTACAAGCGATCAAGCCTTCACCTACTCTTGCGGTTACCAATAAAGCCGCAGAACTGAAAGCCGCAGGGCAGGATATTATTGGCCTGGGGGCTGGCGAACCCGATTTCGATACGCCTGACCATATCAAGGCAGCGGCCATCGAGGCGATTAACGCAGGCCAGACCAAGTACACCGCTGTGGACGGTACGCCGGCACTCAAGAAAGCGATCATCGAGAAGTTCAAGCGCGACAATAACCTCGATTACGAAGCCAACCAGATTCTGGTCTCCAGCGGCGGAAAGCAGAGCTTCTTCAATCTGGCGCTGGCAATCCTGAACCCGGGTGACGAAGTCATCATCCCTGCCCCTTACTGGGTATCCTACCCGGATATGGTACTGGTGGCAGAAGGCTCGCCCGTGGTACTGGAAACCTCGGCAGACACCCGTTTCAAGATCACCCCGGATCAGCTCGAGCAGGCCATTACGGACCGTACCCGGCTGTTTGTTATCAATAGCCCATCCAACCCCAGCGGCATGGCCTACTCGATGGATGAGCTGAAGGCTCTTGGCGATGTGCTTAAGCGTCATCCGCAGGTGATGATAGCCACAGACGACATGTACGAACCGATTCTGTGGACCGGTGCCGCCTTCGCCAATATCGTCAACGCAACGCCTGAACTGTACGACCGCACTTTCGTGCTGAACGGCGTTTCAAAGGCGTACTCCATGACAGGTTGGCGCATTGGCTATGCCGCAGGTCCGGCCAAGGTCATTGGCGCGATGAAAAAGATCCAGTCCCAGAGCACCTCAAACCCTGCGTCTATTTCACAGGCTGCGGCGGTAGCGGCGCTGAACGGGCCACAGGATTGCGTCAAGGTGATGGTTGAAGCATTCAAGGAACGTCATGACTACCTGGTAAACGCACTCAACGAGCTGCCCGGCGTTGAATGCCTGCAAGGTGATGGCACTTTCTATGTGTTCCCCAGCTTTAAAGGCGCTATCGAGTCGAAAGAAGGGATCAGCACGGATGTTGAGCTTGCAGAGCATCTGCTCAAGGAGGCTGGCGTGGCATTGGTGCCAGGCTCCGCTTTCGGCGCGCCAGGCCACATGCGACTGAGCTTCGCTACGAGTTTTGATATGCTGAAAGGCGCAATGGAACGACTGAAAAAAGCGCTGGCGTAAACCCTGATCCCGACACCCCTTAATCGTTAAACTGTTACCGATTAAGGGGTTGACGGTAAAGATTCACCGCCGTAATATACGCGCCTCATCACTGATGACGTTCCCCGATAGCTCAGTTGGTAGAGCAACGGACTGTTAATCCGTTTGTCGCTGGTTCGAGCCCAGCTCGGGGAGCCACTATTCAAAAAAGCCGCTAAACCTTTACAGGTTAGCGGCTTTTTTATGCACTACAGATTAACGCTCTGCGCAAATAACATCCCGGCAAAAGCCACACACCTCCCGGAACTTACTTGCGCGTGAAGTGCAGCAAAGACTGCCGCACTCCACGTCAAAAATGCTACTCGTTGGTAAGCTGAATCTCTGCCTGAATCTCCTCCAGCACCTCGAGGGGTTTCTCAGCCCGGGTAATCGGACGTCCGATCACGAGGTAGTCGCTACCGGCCTGAATGGCCTCTGATGGCGTCATAATACGCTGCTGATCCCCTTTGGCGGCAAAAGCAGGCCGGATACCGGGCGTAACAAGCCTGAACCGACTACCATGCTCATAACGCAACACAGGCGCTTCCTGCGCCGAGCAGACAACACCATCCAGCCCTGCGTTATAGGTCAACTGGGCAAGCCGTGCGACCTGATCTGCCGGCGCCCCATCAATACCCACGCCCTGCAGATCCGATTCGGACATTGACGTCAGAACCGTCACCGCAATCAGCAAGGGGCGATCATTACCGAAAGACTCCAGCCGCTCGCGACAAGCGGCCATCATGGTCTCGCCGCCAGAAGCGTGCACATTCACCATCCAGACACCCAGATCTGCCGCCGCGGCAACCGCAGCTGAAGCCGTGTTCGGAATATCATGGAATTTCAGATCCAGGAACACATCAAAGCCCCGCTGCTGTATCTGGCGCACGAAATCCGGCCCAAAACGGGTAAACATTTCCTTGCCGACTTTCAGCCGGCACAGCGTCGGATCCAGAGAATCTGCGAGCGCCAGCGCCTGCGCCTGATCGGGAAAATCCAGTGCCACAATAATTCTTGGCCCCAACTCGATGCCATGCTCTGTCATTACGCGTTCACCACTTGATTCTGGTTCATGTTATTCAGCCTCTACTCCCAGGATAGGCTGAACTTTTTCCCACTTCTTACAGCTCGGGCACAACCAATGCATCTGCTTGCCCTCAAAGCCACAACTGATGCAACGATAGACAGGTCGGTTAGCGAGCAACATCTGCCCTATCCGACTGACCAAACGCCCTTCATCGGTTGTCATACCTTTCTCGTAACCGGCCAATTCAACCAACCGAAGCAGCCCTTTTACGCTTGGCCGTATCTCAAGCTCTTCGCGCAACAAATCAATAGCCACGGGACGACCGGAGGCACGCTCTACCGATTCCACCATTGCCAGCAACAGACTGGTGCTGGGCCAGGTTTCATAGAGCTTTTTAAACTTACGCGCGAAACGGGCCACGTCACCCTTTTCCCGAGCCTGCCTCATCAGCCTCTCAACAGCCTCCGGACCAAACGAAGGGTTTTGATCGAAGACCTTCAGCAAAGTCTGGGGAACATCTCCCAGGTTACCTTGCCGGCGCTGAATCTCGGCCTGCAGAAAAGTCGCACGTACACATGTCCGATCCTGCTCCAATGCCTCCCTGATCAGCTTTTGGGCTGACCACCTGTCATCCTTGCGCAAGGTGTCTTCCGCCAGCTCACATGTCAGGTAAGCCAGTTGTTTCTTGAGTTCGTCTTCAGGAAAACCCACGGTAAGTGTGCTGGCAACCTGGCGGGCTTTATCCCACTCCCGCTCCTGCTGATATAGCTCGATCAGCTGATCCGACGCCTGCCGGCTATAATCCTTGGTACCCAACAGTTGGTGAAAGAGCGCTTCCGCCCGATCCAGCAGGCCGGCATTCATATAATCCATGGCCAGCTCAAACGTGACCTGTACTGAGTAGCGGGCGGGAAGTTCAGGACGGGCAAGAAGATTCTGATGGATCAGAATGGCGCGATCGGTTTCGCCCTTGAGACGGAAGTGAGCACCAACAGAGAGGTGTAGGCCAACAGTCTGGCGACTGACTGCAAGAGATTGAACGAAGCTTTCAATGGCCTCGTCAGAATAATTGGTAAACAGAAACTGAAGACGATCTCTGACCGCCTCTTCATCATCGATTCGTTGCCCTGAGGCCGCATTATCACGCCCCCAACGCCCCATAAACCAACCCGCTGCAACTGCGATAACGAGCAGCAGCCAATGAAGCACTGTGTCCATCAGAGTTTCCGGTCAGATTCCAGTCTCAGGCGTTCAAGCTGTTTTTCAGCCTGATCAAGCTTTTTCTGAACATGGCGCTTGGAGACGGAAATTCTGATCATAGCGAGCGAGGTAAGCAACATTCCAATCACACCGCCTGCCACAAATGCCAGAATGAGCCAGAACGCGATGCCGTAGGCTGCCGTTTCAAAAAACAGGAAATTGAGTGAGACAGAAACCTGATTATTTAACGAAAATACCAGAGCGGCCAGGATCAGAAAGATCACCACCAGGCCAATAATTACCTTTTGCAGCCAGGCCATAGCTTAACGGCTCCCAAGCGAGTTGCTTCCTTGTCTATACCGCTGCCATGTTAGCACAGCACTACTGTAAATAGAGCGCCCACCCGTACTCCTTTAATTGAACAGCAACGCCTCCGGAGATCCATAAAGACGCGCCGTCATTTAACAGACTCAGTAGCCGCTTTTCATGCTGTCGTTTACCTGCTCACGCAGCTCTTTTCCCGGCTTGAAATGGGGCACAAATTTCGCCGGCAACTTTACCGAATCACCGGTCTTTGGATTACGCCCTGTGCGCGCAGCCCGATGATGAAGAGAGAAACTGCCAAACCCCCGGATTTCAATCCGGTGCCCTTCAGCAAGGGATTGAGACATATGCTCAATGATGGTTTTAACTGCCAGCTCCACATCTTTCACGGAAAGCTGTGTCTGCTTGGACGCTATCAGCTCGACCAGTTCAGACTTTGTCATGCGATTATTCCTTCTGATTCTTATCGCGAAATCAGCCTTCAGGAGAAGCCTGATCAATTCCACCAAGCGCTTCTGCAAAGCGAATGGAGACAAAAGGCATCGCTCTGGCTTAAACGCTTACCAGACTGAGATACAGCATCAGGCTCAAGAACGCCACACCAGACGCGCTAATCCCAACCACCACAACCGACTATCAAAATCGAGAGAGCGACTCACAAACTGCCTGCGAGCGACAACATGCACACTGAGACCACCAAAGCCAAAATGACAGTCATGCTGACAAAACAACCATCCCAACACGGATACCTTTCGGGATAGTTTAGTCAAACTCAAAAAAAAGACAAAAAAAACGGGCTGTTACAGCCCGTTTTTTTACAATTCAGCATAATTGCCAATTAATCTTTATTGGCGTTCTGCTGCTGCATCTGCTCTTTGATCAGGTCACCGATAGTGGTAGCGCCTGAGGATTCCGCCGACTTCTCGCGAACACCCTGCAGTGCAACCTTGTCATCTTCAACGTCCTTGGACTTGACGGACAGGTTGATGACGCGGTTCTTACGATCAATGCTGATGATCTTGGCTTCAACTTCGTCGCCTTCGTTCAGAACGTTGCGCGCATCTTCTACGCGATCACGACTGATTTCAGACGCCTTCAGTACAGCTTCAACTTCTTCGTTCAGGGAAACAGTTGCTGCTTTCGCGTCGATAGCAGTAACAGTGCCTTTAACGATGGAGCCTTTATCGTTCAGCTGGACAAACTCGGCGAAAGGATCGCTTTCGAGTTGCTTGATACCCAGTGAGATACGCTCGCGCTCAGGATCAACAGACAGGATAACAGTTTCAACTTCGTCACCCTTCTTGTACTGGCGAACCGCTTCTTCACCGGTTTCATTCCAGCTGATATCAGACAGGTGAACCAGGCCATCAATGCCACCGTCCAGACCAATGAAGATACCGAAATCGGTAATCGACTTGATCTTGCCGGAGATACGATCGCTCTTGTTGAAGTTGCTGGAGAAATCTTCCCATGGGTTGGAAGCACACTGCTTGATACCCAGAGAAATACGACGACGCTCTTCGTCGATATCCAGAATCATGACTTCAACATCGTCACCAACCTGTACAACCTTGGATGGGTGGATGTTCTTGTTGGTCCAGTCCATTTCAGACACGTGAACCAGACCTTCAACGCCTTCTTCCAGCTCGGCGAAACAGCCGTAGTCTGTCAGATTAGTCACACGAGCGGTGACCTTGGCGCCTTCAGGGTAACGACCTTTGATGTCGACCCATGGATCTTCACCCAGCTGCTTCAGACCCAGAGATACGCGGTTACGCTCGCGATCAAACTTCAGGACCTTCACATTGATTTCGTCGCCCACATTCACGATTTCGCTCGGATGCTTGATGCGCTTCCAGGCCATATCAGTGATGTGCAGCAGGCCGTCAACACCGCCCAGATCTACGAACGCGCCGTAGTCGGTCAGGTTCTTGACGATACCCTTGATTTCAAGACCTTCGGTCAGGGTTTCCAGCAGCGCTTCGCGCTCGGCACTGTTTTCAGCTTCCAGAACAGCACGACGTGAAACCACGACGTTGTTACGCTTCTGGTCCAGCTTGATAACCTTGAACTCGAGTTCCTTGTTCTCCAGGTGCGCGGTATCACGCACAGGACGAACGTCTACCAGTGAGCCTGGCAGGAACGCACGAATACCGTTCAGGTCAACAGTAAAGCCACCCTTCACCTTGCCATTGATCACGCCCTTGACAACTTCTTCGGCCTCGAAGCTCTTCTCCAGAACTTTCCAGGCTTCAGCACGCTTGGCTTTTTCACGCGACAGACGGGTTGCACCGAAACCGTCTTCTACTGCGTCAAGCGCAACATCGACAACGTCACCGATCTGAATTTCCAGTTCACCCTTGTCATTCAGGAACTGGCTGGCAGGAATAGCGCCTTCAGATTTCAGGCCCGCGTGAACGGTTACCCAGTCGTTATCAATATCAACTACGGTTCCCTGAACAATGGAACCGGGCTGCATGTCAATTTCTTTTAGGCTTTCTTCAAAAAGATCCGCAAAGCTCTCGCTCATTATGAGTCCTATATGATCAACGCAAGTATTCTCCGTGATGCCAGCAACACGGTCTGTTTAAATTTATCTGAAAACTGCCAAAGACTGGCGAAATACACAGCGTCCAGACTTCCAACGACAAAAGGGTGCTGTCAGGCCTGACCTACTGCGGCCATAACCTTGCCCAACACCTCTTCTATGCCCAACCCTGTCGAATCAATGACTTGCGCATCATCCGCAGGCTTGAGCGGGGCACTTTCCCGGTTCATATCCCGGTGATCCCGTGCCCGTATCTCCTTTAAAAGGGCGTCAATACTAACATCCACGCCAGCATCCATCAACTGGCGATATCGCCGCTCAGCGCGGGCCTCAGCACTGGCAGTCAAAAAAATCTTGAACTCGGCATCAGGGAAAACGACGGTCCCCATATCACGTCCATCAGCGACCAGCCCCGGGGCCACACAAAAATCCCGCTGACGCTGCAACAAGGCGTCTCGCACCCGTTGAATCACCGCAACCTTTGATGCATTGTCGCCACAGGTTTCGGTGCGGATTTGCGCCGTCACATCATCTCCGGCCATCAACACCCGCGCCGGCTCGCCGGGAGGTGTTGGCTCAAAGGCCACATCCAGCCTGCCTGCAACGGCAACCAACCCGGACTCGTCATCAAAAGCCACACCTGCACGCTCAGCCGCCAGAGCTGTCAATCGGTAGAGCGCACCGCTATCCAGCAGGTGATAACCGAGCCTCTTCGCCAACATCTGGGTGATTGTCCCCTTCCCGGCACCGCTGGGACCATCAACCGTGATAACGGGCGCCTTGCCGGAAGCAACCATTACGATGACTCCTCAACCGTAATACGCATACCAACCTGCTTTGCCAACTCGACAAAGTTCGGGAATGATGTGGCGACGTTCGCACAGTCAGCCACCTCGATATCACCTTCGGCGCGCAGTGATGCAACGGCAAACGACATGGCAATACGATGATCGCCATGACTGTTAACCTGACCACCTTTCATCTGCTGACCACCTACAATCACGATGCCATCTTCGGTCACCGTCGACTTGATACCAATTGCAGACAGGCCATCCGCCATCACCTGGATCCGATCGCTCTCTTTAACCCGCAACTCCTCTGCGCCCGCCAAAACGGTTTCGCCCTCGGCGCAAACGGCTGCAATAAACAGCGCAGGGAATTCGTCAATGGCGAGCGGCACCTGATCTTCGGGAATACGAATACCCTTGAGTGGTGCATGCTGCACTCGCAAGTCAGCAACAGGTTCCCCGCCCACCTCTTGCTCATTAAACACTTCAATATTCGCGCCCATTAGCTTGAGAATATTGATAATTCCGGTGCGGGTTTCGTTAACCCCAACGTGCCTTAACGTCAGATCGGCACCCGGCGTGATTGATGCCGCTACCAGAAAGAACGCTGCCGAAGAGATATCCGCCGGCACATCAATTACCCCACCCGTAAGCCGGCCACCGCCGCTCAGACGCGCAGTTGCACCTTTACGCTCCACACTGAAACCAAAGCCGTTCAGCATGCGCTCGGTGTGGTCACGAGTCGGCGCCGGTTCCGTCACGCTGGTTTCGCCATCAGCATACAGCCCGGCCAGTAACAGACAGGACTTAACCTGGGCGCTCGCCATTGGCATATCATAATGCAGACCTTTCAGCGCCTGACCGCCGCGAATTTTCAATGGCGGGCGACCGCCCTCACCGGTTTCGATCACGGCTCCCATCTGCCGGAGCGGATCAGCCACCCGCCCCATCGGCCGCTTGTTCAGGCTGTCATCACCGGTCAGTTCCGAGTCAAAATCCTGCCCGGCCAGCAGCCCCGCAAACAGGCGCATCGCCGTACCAGAGTTGCCGACGTATAGAGGCCCCCGCGGCGCCTTCAGACCATGAAGTCCGACACCACGGATCCTGACATATCCCTGGTCTGGCCCCTCAATTGTCACCCCCATATCCCTGAATGCCTGCAACGTGGCCAGGCTGTCTTCGCCTTCAAGAAATCCGGTGACCTCGGTAACACCTTCAGCCAGAGCGCCCAGCATAATGGACCGATGCGACATTGACTTGTCACCTGGCACACGAATATCCCCGGCAACGGTGCCGCCGGCTTGTAGCTTGAAGGTTACCTGTTTCTGGTTCATGTTAGTTACGTAGGCCTGTCCTGAAAGCATTTTTGAAAAATGGTCCCGTGCCGCCTTGGCGCGGCCGAACACCTGCAAAAGCATGTCCCCATCACCCGATTCTATGGCGCTTCTCAACGCGCCAAGATCATCAGTGAAATGGTCAATGACGCGTAGTACTGCGTCTCGGTTTGACAGAAAAATGTCGTGCCACATCACCGGATCACTGGCAGCGATGCGCGTAAAGTCGCGAAATCCGCCTGCTGCATACCGAAAGATATCGAGATTGTCGTCCTCACCCGCCAACGTATCGACCAGAGAGAATGCAATAAGATGAGGCAAATGGCTGGTTGCAGCCAGGACTTCATCGTGGCGGTCAACGGTCATTGTCAGAACTGTCGCACCACAACCTTGCCACAACGCTGTCAGGCGTCCCAGCAGATCCTGCCGGCTATCGTCCGCGGGTGTAAGAATGACTTTGTGGTGGGCAAAAAGGTCCGTCCGCGCGGCAGCAATACCACTCTTCTCGGAGCCCGCTATAGGATGGCCAGGAATGACCCAGTCCGGCCAGTGGCCAAACACGTCTTTGACCGCCGCCACAAAACTTCCTTTGGTGCTGCCGACATCCGTCAGCAACACATCATCTGACAGTTGCGGCCTGATACTTGCCAATACCGACGCCATCGCCTGCACCGGCACCGCAATGACGACCAGATCAGCACCTGCGACAGCTGACGCAAGTGAATCAGCAGCTTCATCAATAACCCCAAGGGAAACGCCCAGCGCCAACTCATCCTCGCGGCGATCAAACCCTACCACGGTTTCAGCCAAACCCTGTTCACGCACAGTTTTTGCGAGCGAGCCCCCGATCAGCCCAAGACCGATCACGGCCATTCGACGAAACAAGGGAGTGACGGCCCGATCAGCCATGAAGCGACTCCATAACAGCACCCAGAGCATCCAGGCACTGGGCATTCTGATCTTCAAGACCTACCGAGATCCGCAAATGACGCGTCATGCCATACCCGCTCACTGGGCGAACAATTACGCCTCGCTTCAATAGCCCTTCAAACACGGCGGATGCATCATCACCGACTTCGACGGCAATGAAGTTGCCACACGACGGAATATAAGTCAGGCCCAGCGCCTCAAATCCCGCCGCCAGCTGCTTCAACCCCTGACGATTGACCTCTCTTGAACGCTCCAGGTAATCCGCATCATCCAGCACGGCTGTGGCGGCCGCCAAAGCAACTGAATCAACATTAAATGGCTGACGCACACGGTTCAGTACATCGGCGATATCTGCTGATGATACCGCGTAGCCAACCCGCAGTGCGGCGAGCCCCCATGCTTTGGAGAAAGTGCGGGTTACAATCAGGTTTGGATAGGTCGAAAGCAATGAGACGCCATCCGGAAACTCGTTGGCTTCAAAGTATTCGCAGTAGGCCTCGTCCAGTACAACCAGTACGTTGGCCGGCACCTTGTCAAGAAATGCGACCAGATCATCTCGGTCGAAAGCAGTTCCTGTAGGGTTGTTCGGGTTGGCAATAAAAACAATACGGGTACGATCCGTAATCGCATTCGCCATTGCATCCAGGTCATGCCCCCAGTCTTTACCGGGAACAGCAATACCTTTCGCCCCGACAGCCTGAGTCGAAATGGGGTATACCGCGAACGCATATTGGGAAAACACAATTTCCGACGTGTGATCGGCAAAACCGCGGACAATCAACTCCAGCACATCATTGGAACCATTACCCAGTGTGATTTGCTCGGCCCCCACGCGCAGGCGCTCAGACAACTTTCGCTTCAGGTTAAAACCATTGCCATCCGGATAGAGGCACATGTCGTCCAGTGCCTGGCGGGCAGCACTCATTGCCAAAGGGCTTGGCCCAAGAGGGTTTTCATTACTGGCAAGCTTGATAATCGCCGTCGGGTCGAGCCCCAGTTCACGGGCGACCTCATCAATTGGCTTACCTGGCTGATAGGGCTGCAACTGCTGGACGCCCAATACCGCCAGCGCTTTGAAATCAATCGACATGGTTTCTCCTGCCACGGTTTATCTCTGCAAAGACATCAGCGGACAACTGACGAGCGCGCTACAAAAGCTTTAAATGCTAGAGCACACCAATCGGATAGGAACCCAGCCGCTTCAGCTCAACAGCCTCGGCGTCAATCTCCTTCAGCACCGCCTGCACCTGAGGGTCATCAAAGTGAGCCTCAAAGTCGATATAAAAGACATAGGCCCAGGTACCACTTGGCGAAGGCCGGGTTTCAATTCGGGTCAAGCTAAGACCATGTCGATGGAAAGGCTCAAGCAGTTGATACAGGGCACCCGGCTTGTTGCGCATGGATACCAGAATTGAGGATTTGTCATGGCCACTTGGCGCCACCTGCTCCCGCCCGATAATAAGGAAGCGTGTGGTGTTATCCGGACGGTCTTCAATTGTAGCGGCCAGTTTACGCAATCCATAAAGTTCAGCCGCCATATCCCCGGCGATAGCCGCTGTGCCCGGCTCTGCAGCCGCTCGTCGAGCGGCTTCGGCATTACTGCTGACAGCAACTCGTTCAACACCATGCCAGTGGGTATCCAGCCACTGGCGACACTGGGCGAAGGATTGCTGATGGGAATAAATACGGACGATAGAAGCAGGCTCTACATCTTCAGCCGCCAGCAAATGATGATGAATCCGCAACTGGACTTCACCGCAGATTTTCATCGGCGATGACATAAACATATCCAGCGTATGGTTGATCATTCCTTCCGTAGAGTTTTCAACCGGCACTACGCCGTAGTGCGCAGCACCTGACTCGACTTCACGAAATACCGCATCAATAGCAGGCAATGGCACGCTGACCACCGAGTGGCCAAAGTGCTTGAGCGCGGCCGATTGCGTAAAAGTGCCTTCTGGCCCCAAAAACGCAATATGCATGGGCTTTTCAAGCGCCAGGCAAGCCGACATGATTTCCCGGAACAAGCGCGCCATTTCTTCACCGGACAAGGGCCCGGGGTTCTGCGACTTGATCTTGCGCAGCACCTGCGCTTCACGCTCAGGACGATAGAAGAACACATCCTCATCCGGCCTTGCCGCCATTTTGACGTGTGCTACCTCTTGTGCACATGCTGCTCTGGCACTGATGAGTTCCATGATCTGCTGATCCAGACTATCGATCTCATCACGCAATTCAGCCAGGCGGGTCTGTTCGTCAGTCATGCTCAGGCCCGCTCCTGCTCGAAGGTTTTCATATAATCGATCAGCGCATCCACGCCCTCTTCCGGCATCGCGTTATAAATAGACGCACGCATGCCGCCAACAGAGCGGTGCCCTTTCAGGTTCAGCAAGCCGCGCTCATCAGCACCTTTCAGGAAGGCGCTATTCAGGGCATCATCTGCCAATGTGAAAGGCACGTTCATCCAAGAACGGAAACGGGGATCAATCGGGTTGGAGTAGAAAGCGCTATCGTCAATGAAGCCATAGAGCTTGCGGGCTTTGCGAAGATTCACCTCGCCCATCGCCTCTACACCGCCACGCGCCTTAAGCCACTTGAAGACCAGGCCCGCCAGATACCAGGAATAGGTCGCGGGCGTGTTGTACATTGAGCCGTTATCCGCGATGACCCGATAATTCATCATTGTTGGCGTCTGCGGCTGAGCCTGCCCCAACAAGTCCTTGCGAATCATCAATACAACCAGGCCAGAAGGCCCGATATTCTTCTGGGCGCCGGCATAAATCAGCCCGTATCGGGAAACATCCACCGGGCGGGACAACATGTTGGATGACATATCAGCCACCAAAGGTACATCGCCGGCATCCGGAATAAAGTCATACTCCAGGCCGCCAATCGTTTCGTTGGGGGTGTAATGCAGGTAAGCCGCATTGGGATCTGTGCGCCAGCTGGCCTGATCGGGAATTGAGGTAAACCCCTGATCTTCACTGCTGGCCGCCACGTTCACATTGGCAAAACGGCGAGCTTCATCGATCGCCTTTTGAGACCAGATGCCCGTATTGATGTAATCCGCTGACGCTTTACCACGCATCAGGTTCAGAGGCACAGTAGCAAACTGGCTGCTGGCACCGCCCTGCATAAACAGAACAGCGTAGTCGTCAGAGACACCTGCCAACTCGCGCAGGTCCTTTTCCGCCGTTTCGGCAATGGCCACAAACTCATCGCTACGATGACTCATTTCCATCACCGACATGCCGGTGTCCTGCCAGTCCAGCATTTCCTCACGGGCTTGCTGAAGCACTTCGACCGGCAAAGTCGCCGGGCCTGCACAGAAGTTAAAAGCTCTGCTCATTGCCGCCTGATCTCTCTGTATGTCCTGACTGTTTTATCCCGAGGGCTGCGATCAGCCCTCATCACCCTCTTCAGACGTATCACCGGTAGATTCAGGCCCTGAGACCTCACCGGATACATCCGGGGCATCGACTACCAACGACTCGTCATCGCCCACAACTTCGTCTTCGGCCAGACCGGTATCGGCGATGCGCTGCACACCGACCAAACGCTCATCCTCCTGAGACAGACGAATCAGACGCACGCCCTGAGTATTCCGGCTGAGGCACGACACTTCTTCTGTGCTGGAGCGCACCAGCGTGCCCTTGTCGGAGATCAGCATCATTTCGTCGCCCTCGAACACCTGAGTGGCGGCGACAAGATTGCCGTTGCGGTCCGAGCACTGCATGGCAATAACGCCCTGGCTGCCGCGACTATAAGCCGGGAACTCTTCAAGCTGGGTCCGTTTGCCGTAGCCGTTTTCACTGGCTGTCAGCACCATGCCGTCTAGCTGGGGAATCATGAGGGAGACCACGGAATGGCCTTCCTTCATGCGGATACCGCGCACACCGCGCGCCGTTCTACCCATCGCCCGCACCTGATCTTCCTGGAAGCGGACGGCCTTGCCAGCTGTCGAGAACAGCATGACTTCGGATTCGCCGGCAGTAATAGCCGCACCAATCAGGGTATCGCCTTCATCCAGTGACAAGGCAATCAGACCATTGCTACGCGGACGCGAGAAGTTCGGCAGTGGTGTCTTTTTCACAACACCGGCCGATGTCGCCATCAACACGAAATGATCTTCCGGATAATCACGAACCGGCAGGAACGTGGTCACACGTTCGTCCTCATCCAGCGGCAGGATATTCACCATTGGACGGCCACGCGCTGCGCGACTGGCTTGAGGAATCTCAAACACACGCAACCAGTAAACCTTACCCTTGTTGGTAAAGCACAGGATGGTGTCGTGAGAGTTTGCCACCAGCAACTTCTCGATAAAGTCTTCTTCTTTCATGGTGGTGGATGAACGTCCACGACCACCGCGACGCTGGGCCTGATACGCTTCAACCGGCTGGGTCTTGGCATAACCATTGTGCGAAATGGTGACAACCAGATCTTCTTCATCAATAAGATCAGCGATGGTCAGGTCACGACGCGAGCTGGTAATTTCGGTGCGACGCTTGTCGCCATATTCAGAAACAACAGCTTCCAGTTCTTCCCGAATGACTTCCATCAAGCGCTCCGGAGAGCTCAGGATCAGCATCAGCTCGGAAATCTTCTCGATAATTTCGCCGTATTCTTTCTGGAGCTTCTCGGTTTCCAGACCCGTCAGGCGGTGCAGGCGCAGATCAAGAATAGCCTGAGCCTGCTCTGGCGACAGATGATACAACCCGTCACGCAGACCATAGATTTCAGGCAGCTCATCCGGGCGGCAGGCATCTTTACCTGCGCGCTCCAACATGTCGGCCACCTGACCTGGCTGCCAACCTTTGGCTACCAGTTTTTCTTTCGCTTCAACCGAGCTGGGCGACTGCTTGATCAGCTCGATAATTTCATCGATGTTTGCCAGTGCTACCGACAGACCTTCGAGAATATGGCCACGTTCACGGGCCTTACGCAGTTCGTAGAGCGTTCTGCGCGTCACCACTTCGCGACGATGACGCACAAACGCTTCCAGAATTTCTTTCAGGTTCAGGATTCTTGGCTCGCCGTTAATCAGCGCGACCATATTGATCCCGAAAACATTTTCCAGCTGGGTATGCGCAAACAGGTTGTTAACGACGACTTCCGGGTTCTCACCACGGCGCAGCTCGATAACAACGCGGATACCTTCCTTGTTCGACTCGTCCCGCAGCTCGGAAATGCCTTCAAGGCGCTTTTCCTTCACCAGCTCGGCGATTTTCTCAATCAGGCGAGCCTTGTTCAGCTGGTACGGCAACTCGGTGATGATGACGGCGTCACGACCGGTTTTCTTGTCATGCTCGATTTCGTGACGGGCGCGCATATAAATGCGGCCACGACCGGTGCGGTAAGCTTCAATAATGCCCGCGCGGCCATTGATAATGCCGTCGGTCGGGAAATCCGGCCCCGGGATGTACTCCATCAATTCATCGATGGTCATATCCGGGTTTTCGATCAGCGCCAGACAACCACTGACCACTTCTGTCAGGTTGTGTGGCGGGATGTTCGTTGCCATACCCACCGCGATACCGGATGAACCGTTAACCAGCAGGTTGGGCACACGGGTTGGCATGACTTCAGGAATATGCTCGGTGCCGTCATAGTTCGGCACAAAATCGACGGTTTCCTTGTCCAGATCCGCCAGCAGCGAATGGGCAATTTTCTCCATACGGATTTCGGTGTAACGCATGGCGGCCGCATTGTCGCCATCGATGGAACCGAAGTTACCCTGACCGTCTACCAGCGGATAACGTAATGAGAAAGGCTGGGCCATCCGGACAATGGTGTCGTATACGGCAGAGTCACCATGAGGGTGATATTTACCGATAACGTCACCGACCACACGGGCAGATTTTTTGTAGGCCTTGTTCCAGTCGTTGTTCAGCTCGGACATGGCGAACAGAACCCGACGGTGAACGGGCTTCAAGCCGTCCCGTACATCAGGCAAAGCCCGACCAACGATGACGCTCATGGCGTAATCGAGGTAGGACTGTTTCAGCTCATCTTCAATATTTACGGGCAGGATCTCTTTGGCTAATTCACCCATCGAGAAAGGTTCCTTTGCGTTTGCTGGAAGTCGTCGTTGTTTTGAAACCGCTGTAAAGCGATTCCTGAATCATTATGAGACGCTGTTTTTATCCCTGGAAAAGCGGGCAGTGACGATGGCCAAACGGGAAACCCTGCGGCAGACACTACACCCATACTTTCCTGATCTAACGGGGATTGATAAGCCGGCTATCGTACCACACTCAGAGGCACAGGGAGACAGTGAAAAAGACTTTGGAGGGAAGAAATAAGAAGCGGGCATGATCTGCGCAGGGAGAGCTCGCAGCGCCCTCCCTGCCGCGGCACCCGATCAGCCGAAAACGACAGTTTTGTTCTCGTGGGTAATGACGCGATCTTCGATATGCGCACGCAATCCACGCGCCAGCACATTTTTTTCGACATCTTTCCCCAGGCGCACCATATCGTCGATGGTGTCACTGTGATTCACCCGGATCACGTCCTGCTCAATGATCGGGCCTTCATCCAGATCCTGGGTCACGTAATGACAGGTCGCGCCGATCAGTTTCACACCGCGACTATAGGCCTGATGATACGGCTTCGCACCGGCAAAAGACGGCAAAAAGCTGTGATGGATATTGATCACTTTGCCGGCATACTTTTCACAAAGCTCAGGCGGCAGAATCTGCATGTAACGCGCAAGCACGATCACTTCGGTGCCGTAAGACGCGAACAGTTGGCCAATTTCTTCAAACGCAGCTGCCTTGTTGTCCCGGGTAACCGGAACATGATGGTAAGGAATGCCGTGCCATTCGACCATGCGGCGCAAATCATCGTGATTGGAGATAACGGCGACGATCTCGGTGTTCAGCTCTTTGCTGTGCCAGCGATGCAGAAGATCCGCAATACAGTGCGATTCCTTGCTGCACATCAGAATCACCTTCTTCGGCGCTGCGGAGTCCGCAACATGCCAGGTCATATCAAACTCAAGGGCAATCGGTTCAAAGGCAGCACGGAACTGGTCAAGACCAAACGGAATGGAGCTGGCCTTGATCTCATGGCGCATGTAGAACCAGCCCGCCTGATTGTCGGAGTGGTGACTGGCTTCGGTTATCCAGCCGTTGTAGGTGGTCAGAAAATTACTGACCTTGGCCACAATGCCAACCCGGTCAGGACACGAAATAACAAGACGATATGTATGTTCCATGCACCACAGCCTTCATGTTCAGATTTCAGGAGGCACAAATTCAGGACCCTGAAAGCCCTGCCCCCAGCGGGAAACGGTGCATGATAACGGATTGTCAGGGCCGGCGTAAGCCACCGGCCTGACACTGGAGAACACGACTTTAACTGCTGAAAAGATCGTCCGTGCGGGCTGCCATAATAAAGTCATTGCGATGCAGGCCGCCGATTTTGTGGGTCCACCAGTTAACGGTCGTCTTGCCGTATTCGGTAAGAATCGCGGGATGATGATCTTCTGATTCAGCCAGATCCCCGACCTGTTGGGTAAATGCCAGCGCCTGGGCAAAGTCCTTGAACTTGAATGTGCGCTCGAGCTGCTGCTCCCCCGACTTCTCAACCAATGCCCAGTCTGGCACTTCTGACAGCATTTGCTTCAACTCCTCCCCCATTACCTGAGGTGCGTCCGAACGACAGGCTTCACACGCTTGTGTCTTTAGATCGGCCATAGAGCTCTCCTTGTGTGACAGATGATGTGACTGACATTGAAATCACACAACCAGCCTGCGCTCACCTCCGACAGCCGGTCAAGACTTTCAAAGTGACCATTGTTTAAATATACTGTATATAAATACAGTACTCGTATAGCACCTACCCGGCAGTTAGCAGACTATGAGCAACATTATTGACACCCTGATCAACGACGCACGCGTCTGGCAGGCCCGCCAGCAAAAACAGACATCAGCACCGGCAGAAAGCACTGGCTTCGCCCTGCTGGATGAGCACCTGCCCGGTCAGGGCTGGCCACGTGGCGCGCTGATCGAATGCATGCCGGAAGCGCTCGGCATTGGCGAACTGCAACTGCTCCTGCCGGCAATCAAACGCCTCACCGGCACCCGACAGGCAGTGTTCTGGATTGATCCGCCCCATATCCCCTATGCTCCGGCACTGGCTCGGGCCGGGGTGGACCTGAACCGCATTATTCAGGTGTCCACGCAAAGCCGGCAAGATCATCTCTGGACACTGGAAAACTGCCTGCGATCATCCGCAACCGGGCTGGTGATCGCCTGGCCAGACCAGATGAAACGCAGCGATATCCGGCGCATCCAGCTCGCCGCAGAATCAGGTGACAGCCTCTGCATTCTGTTCCGGGATGCCCGACACGCGGACAACAGCTCACCCGCGGCTCTACGACTGAAGCTGGCCGCCAGTGATCCGCAACATATCCAGACCGATATCCTCAAACGCCGGGGAGGATGGCCGGTACAGGCATTAAAAATCCCGATTACACCGGTCGTGACCATTCCTGACACGACAACCGCTCAGGTCATTCAGGGTCCCTGGCCAGAACAGCGGCACTGAGGCGCCTATGCTTTGGCTCTACCTTCACTTTCCTTATCTGCTGCTGGAACATTTCAGTCAGAGTGAGCCAGCCCCTCACCCGATGGCTTTGATCAGCGGCAAGCCTGCAAAAGTGTTGCAGGCCAACCCTCCAGCCGCATCACAGGGTGTCGCGCCGGGACAAACCATGCAGACCGCGGCAGCACTGGCGCCAGATCTTCGGCTGATTCCTGCCGACCTGAACGAGCAGCAGCGCATACTCCGGCAACAGGCCGTCTGGCTTTATCGGCATGTTGCCCGCATTACCTTATATGCACCGGACGGCATCCTCACCGAAGCCGGTAGTCTGTGCCGTCTTCACGGTGGCTTGGAAGGATTATGGAAAACGCTGGAATCAGAGCTCGACCGCCGAAACCTGACGGCATGGCTGGCCTGCGGCCAC
>TARA_R100001440_G_scaffold29665_5_pt1 | contig 46347 bp, 40 predicted proteins | sample TARA_R100001440 | Tara Oceans TARA_R100001440 (sample SAMEA2622112) | marine metagenome | biome: marine biome (ENVO:00000447); feature: surface water layer (ENVO:00002042); material: "saline water (ENVO:00002010), including plankton (ENVO:xxxxxxxx)" | depth 5 m
TGTTGCTAACGTCACGCCCTCCCGATTAACCGCCGAAGAGCAGCTTCCCATGGCCGAAGAACTGGAAATAAAACTTACGCTACCGATGTCCTGTGTTGATGGTGTCAGCCGCTGGTTAGAGCAAAAAGCAGGTGAAGGCGTGGTGTCTCGACTTTTGATTAATCGCTATTACGACACGCCGTCGCTTGAGCTGAACGGTCAGCGTGCCGCTCTTCGCGTGCGTCAGGCGGGAAACCGCTTTATTCAGACGCTGAAAACGCAAGGTGAATTTGTCAATGGCGCACATCGGCGCGAGGAATGGGAATGGGATCTGCCAAGTGATCAGCTTGAAATTAGCCTGCTGGCCGAAACGCCGCTGGCGACTGCGATCGACCTGAATCAACTCGCCGTCGTGTTCGAAACAAATTTCAAGCGCCTGGCCGGTAATCTTGAGTCTGATGCCGGTATGGCGGAGTGTGCGCTCGACGTTGGTGTCGTCCGCTCAGGTGCCCGGGAAATAGCGCTTTGTGAAGTGGAGTTCGAGCGCAAATCCGGGCGTTCTGAAATTTTGCTGGACTGGACGCGACAGTTGGCTCTGGAGTATCCGCTATTCCTGAATTTGGTCAGCAAGGCGGAGCAGGGGTATTGGTTGTCGGGACGATACACCCCGGTTTCAAATGACTTGAGCGCCGATCAGGCGACGGGGCTGCTGAAAGCGCTGAGCGTGCTGTGGCTGGCAGGTTATGACGGGATTGATCGTTCGGCAACAGAGGTTATGGTAAGTGCCCTTATTGCCGGCAGTACGGACCCTGCGACAACGGGTGACCTGCAGTGGTTGCAGGGCAAGTTGGTTGCGAAGGAACCGCCGCTGGATTGGATATTTGACCCGGAACTGCTTCGGCTGCAGCTTGCGCTGATTGACGGTTCTGCTCGCGCTTAGGTCTTTGTCCAATGCTCGCGCGAGTTTGAGTGCGGAGCCACTGTAGGCGACGCTTTAGCGGCGGTGCAGACGTGAGCCTGCGGAAGCGTCCAGGGCGGCTAGCGCCACCCACCGCCGCGAAAGCGCCGTCTAGGGCGCTGCTGATTCGCTGTGCTCTGACTTCATCGTGTTGTAGCGTTCCAGAAAGGCGCGATACCGGTCCAGCGCATCAATCAGGTCATCAACCGGTGGTGTATTGTTGGATTTTACAAGTACGATCAGCGCCTTACCCTCGACTTCCTTGTTGGCATCCGGGTGGCAGATCACTTCGTTGTCGGCGTTGATATAGGCAAGAGCAGTGCCTATGCCGTGGCGTATAAGTGCGCTTACGATATCGGCCCAGCTCAGGTCGTCCAGCGGCAGTTCATAACGATGCGGGTGGTCGTGTTGGTAGTTGAACAGGTCTTCCAGCACCTTTTCCGAGCCCGGTGAGATCACAGCTCGCACCATTATCTCAGGGTAAGTTCGCACGGGACGTATCACAGTGCGGATCCCCAGCGACGTAAAGCGCTGGCGGTTTTCATCGTTGACACACTCCAGAGTCACGCGATTGGCCAGCTGCATTTCAGACAGGCGATGCGCGATGTCGAAGGTCACGCTGTCAGAATCAGCGTCAGATGAATCCGGTGCCAGTACGATGATGTAGCGCGCATCGATGATGTTGACCGCACGCATGGCGTTGGCATCGCTGCCTGAGCCGTGGTAATGCACGACGCCTGCATCGCGGACTTCAGAGGGTAGCCCATCCGGGTATTGCCGGGTAAGCACCTGAATCGGAATGCTTTCATAGCCGGGCACCGCGCGGATCTGGCTGGCAAGGCGTATAAAATACTGCGAACCGCCGTTTTTTGGCGTATTGATAATGACAATATGGTCTTTCATTGAGTATCTCCAGCGTCCTGTCACGATGCGTTCGCGCCGATAAAACCGGTATTCAATATAATCACTGACCAGCAGCGTGAGCACCGTTATCGCCATAATGTACATCACGATGACGGTTAGCACTCGCCCCAACGGCGTGACAGGTGAGATGTCGCCATAGCCTACCGTCGCGAGCGTGGTAAAGGTCAGCCAGATGGCTTCGAGAAACGACATGCCTTCGACGACCATCAGCATGCAGACCTGGAATGCCAGCAGACCGAACAATACCAGTATCATTCGTCGTATTCTTTGGCGTATCGCACTCGAAATGGGAAGATGTGAAAAATGATGAGCGGCGGTAACCGCGCGTCGGTCTTTATTCAGCATGCTCTTGGATTACCCATCGGGAACGTGAGGTGGCGACATCAGGAATGGGTCGCTACATCTAATCAAATTACATCAGAGAGTCAGGATTTGCATTATGTCAGCGCATGATCGTGCCCGGAACGAGGTTCCCGATTCGCTCAGGTCAGAGGCCCAGGAGGTGGAGAGTTGGCTTGCTGGTGCTGAAGGTCAGCAGTGGCTGGCGTCCGTATCACCGCTGTCAGCGGACGACGCGTCTGCAGCCATGCTGCGGAGCCCCTTCCTCAAGGAAGTGGTGCAGCGGAACCCGAGCCAGGTGGCCGATTGGCTGGCCCGGCGGCCCGTGTCCGAGTGCCTGACGCCCGAGCAGGTGAAGCGCATTGCGCAGGACTACCTCGACGAAGTGAGCGATGAGCCTTCGCTGCACAGGGCTTTGCGCCAGTTCCGGCGTGAGACGATGTTTCGCATCATCTGGCGGGATTTTCTGCGGCTATCGGATCTCGACGAAACCATGGCTGCAGTGAGCGCGATGGCGGACACCGCAATCAGCGGGGCACTTGACTGGCTCTATGATGATTCCTGCAAACAGTGGGGCACGCCCTGGGGTGATGATCCGGTGACGGGCAAACCAGCCCCTCAGCGAATGCTGGTAATGGGTATGGGCAAGCTCGGCGGCTATGAACTGAACGTCTCGTCTGATATTGATCTTATTTTTGCTTTCCCCAGCAATGGCGAAACCCGCGACGGCAGTCGGGTACTTGATAATCAACAGTTTTTTGTTCGGCTGGGGCAGCGCTTGATCCAGGCGCTGGATCAGATTACGGCAGATGGCTTTGTGTTTCGGGTGGATATGCGGTTGCGCCCTTATGGCCAAAGCGGTGCGCTGGCACTCAGTTTTTCCGCATTGGAATCCTACTACCAGGACCAGGGGAGGGACTGGGAGCGTTATGCCATGGTCAAGGCGCGGATTGTCGCCGGCGACAGTGCCGCCGGCGACGTGCTGATGACGAGTCTGCGGCCTTTTGTTTATCGCAAATACATCGACTTCAGCGCTTTTGAGTCCTTGCGCTCAATGAAGTCGATGATCAGCCGGGAGGTCAGGCGCAAAGGGCTGGAGAACAATATCAAACTGGGGCGTGGTGGCATCCGGGAAATCGAGTTTGTGGTTCAGGCCTTTCAGTTGATTCGCGGTGGCCGTGACCGGGAACTGCAGCAACGTGAGCTGCAGCGGATTTTGCCCGAGCTCGTCAATCTGGAACTGCTCCCTCAGCAGGTAACTGATGAGCTGGGTGACGCCTATGTGTTTTTGAGAAATCTGGAGCATGCGTTGCAGGGCATGCAGGATCAGCAGACCCAGGAGTTACCGGACGATCCGGAATCGCGCGCGCGGGTTGCGCTGATCATGGAATTTGATAGCTGGGACGAGTGTATGACTGCGATGAATGCTCATCGCGACAAGGTCGCGCGCCATTTTTCAGACATCATTACTCTGGATGATGAAGTCGCTGAGGCGGATGATGCCAGCGAGCGCTGGCAGGAAATCTGGTTGGGTGAGCTTGATCAGGACGCAGCGGAAAAGCGCCTGGCTGAAAACGGATTCGGGTCGCCCCGGGAAAGCTTTGATCTGTTGCAAAAACTGCGAAAAAGCAAAACCGCGCAGGTCATGCAAACGGAAGGGCGCCGTCGACTGAACCGATTTATGCCGGTGTTACTTGAGGCGCTAAGTGAGGTAGATGCGCCCTCCAAAACGCTGGAGCGGGTTGTCCATCTCATTGACTCGGTCCTGCGCAGAACAGCCTATCTGGTCCTGTTGCTTGAGAACCCGGGCGCTCTTCAGCAACTTGTCAGGCTTTGTAGCGAAAGCCCCTGGATAGCCCGTCAGCTGGCCGAGACCCCGCTTCTGCTGGATGAACTCCTGAACGCGGAAAGTCTCTACCACCCGCCGACCAAAGCAGAGCTGGAAGATGACCTGCGTCAGCAGTTACTGCGCATTCCACTGGACGATCTGGAAGAGCAGATGGAAGTGCTGCGCCACTTCAAGAAGGCTCATGTGCTGCGCGTGGCCGCATCAGAGTTGCGGGGTACTTTGCCGCTTATGAAAGTGAGCGATTACCTGACCTGGATCGCCGAAGTCGTGCTGGAGCACGTTGTCGAGGTGGCGTTTTCGAATCTGGTCAGCCGTCATGGCTTTCCCTGCAGGGCGGACGGGTCGGCCTGTGAGCGTGATTTTGCGATTATAGGGTATGGCAAGTTGGGGGGTATTGAGCTGGGTTATACCTCGGACCTTGATCTGGTCTTTATTCATACTGCCGATCCGCAGCAGTCGACCAATGGTGAGCGGCAGATTGATAACGCCGTGTTCTATACCCGCCTCGGTCAGCGGATCGTGCACATTCTCAGTACGCAGACGCCGTCAGGGCAACTATATGAAGTGGACATGCGGCTGCGCCCTTCAGGAAATTCCGGTTTGCTGGTCAGTGGCATTACCGCATTTGCGAAGTATCAACGGGAAGATGCCTGGACCTGGGAGCATCAGGCGCTGGCGCGTGCTCGCGGTGTCGCAGGATGCAGCGATGCAATAGCCGCGTTTGAATCTCTGCGTCATGAGGTGTTGTGTACCCCCAGGGAGCGCGAAACATTGCGGGAAACAGTTGTGGATATGCGTGAGAAAATGCGCGCCAGCCTCGGCACGCCCGTTCGCGAAGGGGCGGATCCGGACGCTTTTCATACCAAGCACGATCGCGGCGGAATCGTGGATATCGAATTCATGGTGCAGTATCTGATGCTGGCCTATTCCTCAGAGTATCCCGAGCTGACGCGCTGGTCAGACAATATTCGGCAGATGGAAGCCTTGGGGGATGCCGGGGTGATCCCGGTGGAGGATGCCGAAAAGCTCAGGGAAACCTATATCACCCTGCGTTCAACCATTCACCGACGCGCATTGCAGAATCTCAACAGCAAGGTTGAACCCGATGCATTTCCGGATGAACGCGCCTATATCTGGAAAGTATGGCAGCGCATCATGCTTGACCCAGGTTAATGAAACTGCTGCTAACCGCTACTGCGTCAGGCCGGATTTTCCTGCTAGAATGGCCGTTTCCCGAACGTTCCGGACATGTTGTCGCCGGAGCGCTATAACCTGCTTTTTTCAGGAGTAATGTGATGTCGATGGCGGATCGTGACGGCCTCATCTGGCTGGATGGTGAAATGGTGCCTTGGCGCGATGCGAAGGTTCATGTGCTAACCCATACCCTGCACTATGGATTGGGCTGCTTTGAAGGTGTGCGAGCGTACAATACCGATCAGGGGCCGGCTATTTTCCGCCTGCAGGATCATACGGATCGTCTGTTCCGTTCTGCGCACATTCTCAACATGAAGATGCCGTTCACCAAAGAGCAGGTTAACGAAGCTCAGCGTGAAGCCGTGCGTGAAAACAACCTGGATGAGGCCTATATCCGGCCGATGGTTTTCCTGGGCTCAGAGGGTATGGGGCTGCGTGCAGACAACCTGCAGGTGCATCTGATGGTCGCCGCCTGGAGCTGGCCTTCTTATATGTCTCCCGAAGCGCGCGAGCTGGGTATCAAGGTCCGTACGTCTTCGTATACCCGTCATCACGTTAACATCACCATGTGTAAGGCAAAGGCGAACGGTAACTACATCAATTCGATGTTGGCATTGAACGAAGCCATTGCCAGTGGCTGTGAAGAGGCGTTGTTGCTGGACAACGAAGGATACGTAGCAGAAGGATCCGGCGAGAATATCTTTATCCTGCGGGATGGCGTGCTGCACACACCGGAGTTGACCTCCTGTCTGGAAGGCATTACCCGTCAGACCATTCTTGATTTCTGCAAGGAACTCAACGTACCGGTCCGCGAGCGTCGCATCACCCGTGATGAAGTGTACATTGCAGATGAAGCCTTCTTTACCGGCACTGCGGCAGAAGTGTTGCCAATCCGTGAGCTGGACGGCCGTGTCATCGGTGCCGGCAAGCGCGGCCCTCTGACAGAAAAGCTGCAGACCATGTACTTCGATGCAGTCAAAGGCAAGCGCCCGGAAAACGCCAACTGGTTAACCCGGGTTCGTGACTGATCAGGCCGACAACTGCAGCAGAAGCTTTCGGGATTCTGCTGCAGAGACAGCTTTATATTTGGCGTGGCTTGCAACAGGCTCCGCACACTCCAGAATCAATACAATCCGGGGCAGCACAATGACTGACGTAATCAAGGTTCCCGTTTCTTTCGGCGAAGTCCTCGACAAGATCACTATTCTCGAGATCAAATCAGAGCGCATCCAGGATGCCGCAAAGGTAAAGAACGTGCGGCTGGAGCTTGAGGAGTTGTCCTCGGTATGGGATGACGCCGTATCCGACCCGGCTTCGATTGCTTCGCTGCGCGAGCAACTGAAGGCCGTGAATGAGCAGCTCTGGGTTATTGAAGACGATATACGGGATCAGGAAGCCGAGCAGGATTTCGGTCCGCGTTTTATCGAGCTTGCCCGTGCGGTGTACGTGACCAATGACAAGCGTGCCGCGCTCAAGAAAGACATCAATCTTGCGCTTGGTTCACGCTTTGTAGAAGAAAAGTCGTATCAGGATTATACGGCGAAGAAGTGAGCTGTAGGGTGCCGGGAGCGTTTTATACTTCCGGTTCCTCCTTCCTTTTGGCGATCCACTCGTCAAGTATCTTGCAGGTTTCCTCAACGGTTATAAGTTCCATCGCCCCGGGGAATTCGGCTTTCATGCCCCATCTAGCGGTATCCACGTTCTTGTCGGTGAACTTCTCGAGGGCTTCCGGATAGCGATTTGCGCAAAGATGGATTGAGTTGTAAGGTCCTGATCTGAAAGGGTTGCTGGCAGCGTAGAGCCCCAGAACATCTGTGCCCATAGCACTGGCAATATGTCCCGGACCAGTGTCAGGCGCGATCAGAAGGTCAGCCTTTCCAAGTAACGCTGTAAGTTGTTTCAGCGTGTCCTTGCCGCAGATATTCAGCGGCGCTTCTGTCATCGTCCGCTCAATCTCAGCACAGTACTGTTTCTCAGAGTCAGCTGGGCTCCCCACCAGTATGACTCTGGCGTTATGGGTCCGTATGGCGTGATCGGCCAGAGCGGCGTATCGATTTGCTGGCCAGTTGCGAAGCGGATGGCTGGCGCAGGGGCTGATCACGATGTTGGGTTGAGTATCCGCGAGTTGATCCACTGCAAACTGATGATCCGACTCTGATAGAGGAATATTCCATTTGGCGGGCGCCGGTTTGAGCCCAAGAGGTTCCAGAAAACTTGCCAGGCAGTCTCTCACATGCTGGTGGGGAGCGGCAGCGATCCGGCGATTAATGAAGACGCTGTGGAGGTCCTTGCTGCGCGCCTTGTCGTAGCCCACTTTCAGTTTGGCGGGAATCAGCGCCGCGGCAAGATTGGCACGAAATGCAACCTGCATGTGGAGCAAAGCATCAAAGTGGCGGTTCTTCATTTGCTGACGCAGCGACCGGTAGGCTCCCGTGCCCCCTTTTTTGTCAAATATAATGAACTCAACGCCGGGTAAATCACCAACAAGCTTTGCTTCTATTTTGCCGATTATCCAGGTTATTTTTAAATCGGGTAGCTGTTCCTTAAGGCTAAGAACAACAGGGATAACGTGAGTGACATCTCCGATAGCCGACAGTCGCATGATGCAGACTGAACTGATGGGGGCGTAGCGATTTTCTGGACGGTTAGGCATGTCGGGTGATAGGTGCTTTTTGTCAGAGAATTTAATGAACCACAATAACGGGATTACCAGAGATTGCCAGCGCCTGCGTAATCCAACAGTTCCTTGTGGCGCTGGTACATTCGGTTTGCCGAAAAGTGTGTGGCGGCATGCTTTCTGCATTTAAATGGGGATATGCGTGATACATTTTTGACCGCTGCAATCATCTCTTTATCTGTTCTGCACAGATACCCAGTCTCACCGTCAACAATCAACTCCCGCATTGCTCCGCGATCAAAGGCGATAACTGGCGTTCCCGAAGCCGCCGCTTCCACAACGGTCAAGCCAAAGGGTTCATCCCATTCTATGGGAACGAGTAAGGCTTTGGCTTTGCTAAGCAGGTCGAGCTTTTTCTCTCCATTCACGTAGCCAACTGGCGTGACAAGAGGATGCCATTTACACCAGGTTTCAGGGTTTTTGACTCTATGGCCGCCCGCAACGATTAGCGAAGTTTTTGAGGCCTTGGCAATTTTGATTGCAGTGCTGACGCCTTTTTTTCTCCTTTTCACTTTCGCAAGAAAAAGTAAGTAGTCTTCTTTGTGTTGAGAGAAATGGTAATCGTTTACCGGAACGCCGTTATATGCGAAGTGTTTACCCGCCCCCAGGCCTGCGTGGCTTTTCGAAACGTAAACGCTTTTGGTGTTCCCTCCCGGGCCGGCATGCACCAGCTGAATGGAACGAGAAAAGTTCTTCATGATGGGTTGGATGACATGATCCGGGAATCCTCCATGAAACTCGATATCAGTTACATCTTTTGGAATAAGGTTAAGGATGTCCTCAGAAGACGCGTTCACAGGAATAGGAATATGAGTGTAATGGGCAGTGGAGTGCCCCTTTGGTGTTGCTACGTAAACCTTGTGCCCTTGACTCGCTTGTTCAATCGCAAGCCACTCCAGCAAGCGGTTGGCCCCTCCGCTGTGAGGAGACGGGGGGATGCTTTGATTGAAAATATGGAGGATTGATGACATCAGGAAAGGGGATCCTTCTTCGCACTCGTCGCTGCTCATGATGACAGCGTAAAGTTGCCATTATATGTGGCAAAAGCCTTTTAGACTTCCATGTTTCAGATGTTTATTGTTGCCGTTTGGTTATTTCTCGGCTTGCGTCGCGTGTGCGTAAGGAGCGATGAGTCCGGTGTAACGGTATTGCTTTCGGAATATGTATGAATCGCTGGTATTATGGGTGCTCAAAGTTCGTCTATGGTCGGTTTCTCTAGAGTTGGCGCTGTAACCAGGGCGATGCGCAATATACGTTACAGAGCGATTGCTAATGGCAGAGTCTGATGCTGGTCGCGGCGGGGATGATTCCAAAATACTGGTTCGGGGTGACTACGACGGGCAGGTAACGGCTCAGTGGTTCGATCCGGAGTTCTGGGGAAAGGCTGCCACGCCTGTCGGTTCAGGCGGGAGGGGCCGCGCGTGGTTCCTGCAGACGCCAGTCGGCGATCTGGTTCTCCGCACTTATCTGCGTGGCGGCTTTGTCGCTAACGTCATGCAATCATCCTATCTTTACCTTGGTAAGCAGAGTGTTCGCTCGTTCGCAGAGTTCAGGCTTCTGGACACACTTTTCGATCGGGGGCTGCCCGTTCCTGAACCTGTTGCTGCGCGCTACGAGAAAACCGGTCCGCGATTTTATCGTGCCTGGATTTTGGTTCGTCGTATAGACGACGTTTCTCCACTTGGAGAGGTTTACGACCAAATCGACGACGCCCACTGGCAAAGAATCGGTATGCTGATCAGGCAATTTCATGATGCTGGTGTGTTTCATGCCGACCTGAATTGTTTCAATGTGTTGGTGCGGGCTGACGGCGATTACCTGATCGATTTTGATAAGTGCAAGTTGTTGGCCAGAGGTCTTCCTGAAAATTGGAAGACGGGTAATCTGAATCGTCTGGCGCGCTCCCTTATGAAAGTGGCCGGGGAATCTTTCGTGCACCGCGTGTGGCCACGTTTACTGACTGGATACCAAAGGAGTTAATGTACGTGAATGACCCTGCCAGTGCGACGGCAATGCCCCGGGTGCTATGTCTCACCGACGCCTGTGACCGACCGGAGTCCGAGCTTTTTATTGGCTTGAAGCGAGCCGGCTTTGCGATCGACGTCATGTGTAACCCCAAAGGCAAGCACTATCAGCGCCTCCAGGAAGCGGGGCTTACTGTTAAGCCACTGGCGCTATCCGGGCGCTTCGACAAGCCGGGTACCCAGGCTATCGAGGCCCAGTTGGCGACTGCGTCGTACGATGTCATTCATGCCTTCAATCCTCGTGCCCTGGCTTGCGGCCTCCGAGCGACAAAAGGTACAGATGTAAAGGTTGTGGCCTATCGTGGCGTTATTGGCAACATCAGTTTTTTTAATCCGGAATCCTGGATAACGTTTCTCCATCCACGGGTAAGCCGGATCGTGTGTGTGGCGGACGCGATCAAGGACTATCTTGCGGGACTCGGTGGTGTCGGATTCAAAATACCATCGGAGCGGCTACAGCGGATATACAAAGGTCATGATCTGTCATGGTATCAGGATCAGGCCGCAGATCTGTCCCAGTTCGGCGTGCCTGAGGGCGCATTTACCATCTGCTGTACGGGACGGAACGTGCCCAGAAAAGGCTTTGATGTGCTGATAGATGCCGTGGATCAGTTGCCCGATGATGTGGACGTTCATTTGGTATTGGTGGGCGATTTGTCGACTAACGATGAGTTGCGCGCTCAGGCAAATGCAGTCCGGCATCCCGAACGTATTCACTTTACCGGCTTCAGAAATGATGCTCCGGCGATTGCCGCGGCCAGCTCAGTATTTACTTTACCTTCAACTGAACGTGAAGGCCTGCCTCGTGCCGTTATCGAAGCTATGGCATACGGTGTGCCCGCGGTCGTGACCGATGTTGGCGGTATGCCTGAGTTGGTAAAAAATGGTGTTACCGGGATTGTGGTCCCACCCAAAGATAGCAAGTCTTTATCAAAGGCCTTTGAAACTCTCTATCGGGATGCGGCATTGCGCGCCAAAATGGGCCAGGCTTCGCAGCGGCGCATTGACAAGGATTTCAATACGCTTCAGACCGTCCGGGAAACCGGGGATTTGTACAAGCGCCTTACAGGTTTTGACTGAATGCGCCGCTACCTTCTATTTGTTAATCAGCCTTACTCCTACTCTATTATGCGACCGTTGCATGAGGCGATCAGGGCGCGTGGAGACGAAGTCGCCTGGTTTGTTGCCGGTTGTACCGCCAAACCGTTGCTGGCCGACGAGCGACATCTGAAAACGGTTGAGGAGGTGATGGCGTTTCAGGCTGACGCGACGTTTGTTCCAGGAGACTGGGTGCCCTATTTCTTCCCTGGCATCAAGGTCGAGATTTTTCATGGCATGGCGCGCAATAAGCGCGGCCACGGCAGTGAAGATGAAAGCGATCATTACCGTATTCGCGGCTGGTTCGATTTGTATTGCACGCAAGCCGAGACCGATACAGCAAAGTTTCAGGCGCTGGCGGAAAAGCACGGTCATTTTGCTGTGGCAAAAACCGGGTGGCCCAAGCTGGATCCGTTGTTTCGCAGACAGAAACACGAGGCAGATCAGCCCGCATGTGATAACGGCGTTAAACCAACGATTTTTTACGCTTCAACGTTCAGCCGATCTGTTACGTCAGCCCCCTATCTGATTGACCAGATTGCAGCGCTTGCCAATAGTGGCGACTGGCATTTTATGGTGACGCTCCATCCTAAAATGGATCCCGCTATTGTTGCTCGGTATCGGGCGCTGGCAGGTAAAAACCTGCGTTTTATCGAGAGCGATCAGGATCTGCTGCCCTTGTTGCAGGAAGCGGATGTCATGCTGTGTGATACCTCATCCATCATGTTCGAGTTCATGTTTCTGGACCGCCCTGTCGTTACCTACAAGACCAAAATGCCCGGGCCATATCTGATTGATATCGATTCGCCAGAGGCGCTTGAAGCTGCGTTGAAACGGGCTGTAGATCGTCCAGAGCCTTTGATGGAGGCTACGCGCGCACTGTGTGACGAGCTGCATACCTTCAGGGATGGTCAGTCGAGTGCCCGCGTACTGGATGCAGTGGACGCTTTTCTGGAAGATGGCAAAGCATCGCTGCGGCCGAAGCCACTCAATTTGATTCGGAAAATCAAAATCCGGCGTCGTCTGAAACGTGAATTGAGAAAGCTGTGAATACTACGCAGCGGCGACTCAAAATTGAGAGTTGAGTAGGTTTTATGCAAAGAGTGCCAGACGTGAAGATATTGGTTTTAACGTTGCTTCAAGCCAAGGATCGGCAGGCAAGGATAAAGGCCTTGCTGAACGAGGCAGGTATTCCTTTTGAGTTCTTCTACGGGGTTGATGGCCGGACCGATAAAAACCCGGTCGAGGCCATCTATGACAAAAGCCTGAGGCTTCGGCTTAAAGGCGCCCCCCTGAGTCCCGGGCAACTCGGATGCTATGCCAGTCATTTCAATATCTGGAAAACCTGCGTTGAAACGCAGCAGCCATTAGTCGTGCTGGAAGATGATGTGACGTTCGATGAGTCTCTGTTCAAGGATTTTTTAGACAATATCTCAGCATTACCTGAAGAAGCGGGGTGCGTCAGATTGTTTGAAAACAAGACGCGGAACCATAAAGAGTATCCGTATCTCAAGTTCGGTGGCTTTAGCTTGATGCGATACACAAAGGGGCCTATGAGTACCATGGGCTATTACCTCACCCCTCAAGCTGCTGAGCGTTTTTTGAACGCTTCTGCGCCGCTTTTTTTGTCAGTCGATATCTATATGGATCGGTATTGGGTTAATAATGTCATGTGTTGCGGGGTTAAACCCGGGTTCGTTTTTCATGACTATGAGTTTGAATCCATGATCGGCTATGAAAAGGACCAGCCGCGTCGCTCCCTTGGCGTCACAATATTTCGAGAAATATTCACGTTGACTGAACGCATTCGCCGGTATTTTCACAACAGGAAATTCGGTAAACCGTTATGAATAAAACAATCCATACCATCTGGCTTGGAAAGCGGATGCCTCCTCTGGTTCACGCCTGTATTGATGATTGGGACAAGCAGGGATTTAGCTATCGGGTGTGGAGCGAGGCCGATGCTCAGGTCACGATGTGGATTGAGAACTGTCCGTTTGCAAACGCCTGTTATAAAAAGGGGCTGTATGCATTCGTCTCAGATTACCTGAGATTGAAAATTCTTCAGGATCAGGGCGGGTTATATCTAGATACTGACGTGACGATTCGCAAAGACCCGTTCCCGCTTTTTGAGGGTTACCGGTTCTCTGTTGGTTATGAAACCGAGCGTTTTCTGGGCACTGCAGCGATATATGCGGAGAAGGAATCGAATATACTGGCCGAGCTGATCACGTTTTACGAGGAAGAAATATGGAGGTCACCGCTTTACATCGGTCCGCAGATTCTCTCCAGCCTTTTGTTAGAGCGTAAACTGTGCGAGGAAGAGAGCAAAAAATTATATCCCGTTGATTTTTTCTATAATTATCAAGGCGAAAACCTCAATTTTAAGCCTCCCGAGAACAGCTATCTGGTTCATTGGTTTCAGAATAGCTGGGGCAGCGATAAAGCTATTGCATTCGTGAAGTCAAAGCACATGAACTTGCTCGGCAAGTTTTATGTTTGGCAAAAATACTTCTTCAGGCGATTTTTTCGGTAGTAACGTCCCGCTCTTCTTTCTGCAAATGGCGAGGTTCTGTTTCCATGAACTTGAAGCTATATATCACTCCAAAAAACACCGCAAAAATATAAATCCCGTCAGCGGCGTAAAAAAACGATTCGAAGCAGTTCACGACCATCCAGAGGATAAGCGCCATCAGCGCGAAGGTTTTCCAGACATTGCTAATGCTTTCAGCGTTTTGCGTATACACCCTGACTACAGGGTAGAGAATGACAAAGTAGATTAGTAGGGCACCTACTACGCCGAAATGTACGAATGTTTCGACATGAGAATTGTGGAGGTGAGTGAATTCACTTCGTATTTGAGGCGAAAATCGATCTGACTCAGAGATAACCAGTCTGCGAGCATCGTCACCGCTGCCCAGCAATGGTCGGGCTTTGATCCAGTCCCATGCTTCTATCCAGAACTCTACACGCAGGCCAACGCTGTTCTCGCTAATGGCGCTTACATCAAGATTGATGACGTGTTCAATGGTGGACGATTCCGCCTGCAGCCTTTTGGTCACAATGCTGGAAGTTGAGAGTGCTGCAAAGAACATGAAGAGCACGGCGTAAGACGCGACTAGCCACCTTTTGGGTAATTTCGGTGACCACAGAGCAATGGGAGCCACGAGGAGGCAAAGAAAGATGGAGACCCAAACCTGGCGGGATTGCGAAATGATGACTATCAGGAAGAAAAACGCGGCCATAGCGATAGCGGCGCCATTCTTAAGATATCGTGTAACGCTTTTGGTTTCAGGCGTGTTTGTGAAGGGCAGGAAAATCGCCGCTAGAAGCCCAAATCCTGAAAACAGTGATGTGTACTGGGCATTGACCAAGTCCAGGTCAATTCGAGCACCTTTGATGCCTTGAATAATTTCGCCAATGAGATCATGTGCATGGCTTGTAAAAATACCGATTACTGAGACACAGAATGCGAAAAGAATGCAGGCAATCCGCGTTTTGTCTCCTTTTGTCCAGTATGCGATAAACCAAAACACAAAAAACTTGTAGAGCAAAAAGGGGTCAGGGGTATCTTTGGCAAGTTCGGGAATAAAAACAATGCTGTTTAACCAGCTGAGAACAGGGATAATCAGGGACACAAAAAAGGCGATAAAAATGGGGTCTTTCTTTATCGACTTGAAATTGAAGTAGATAGAAAACGCCGTGCCCAGAAACGCAACAAAAAACAGAACGTCCCCCAAGTCCCTATGGAATCGTTTGAATAGCACAAAGCCAACGATACAAGTGAACATGATGATTGAGAATGTCTTGCTGTTGATGTTGCGTTCTAAGCGGCTGGTCACGGGTTGATCTGTCTTTGAGAGTACATTTGGGGTTATCGGCAGCGGGATTGGAGCATTCCAAGTCTAAAGGAGTCAATCCGCACTATTACTGGCGGACGGGCGATCCAACGCCCACAACCCCGCATATTTATTAAACGTCACTTGAGCATAAGTGACGGCTGTTAAGTAGCCAACCGAACCGTCAAGGAAACCAAACCTTAACAGGTAGACGTGCACAAAGGTCAGCAAACCTCTAAGAGTGGGGTAGAGCAGGGTACGGGTTTTCTTGCCGCGCCGATGCTTCTCCAGAGAGCCCAGCCAGGCATACTTGGCGCTCTTTTCCAGTGAATGTCCGAAGTCACGGTGCGTATAGTGTGTCAGTCGGCCACGCAGCGTACGCGTTTGGCGTCCTTCGGGTATCAGTATGCGTTCGTGAACCAGTGCATCCGAAAAGCTGACGCCCTCGCGGCGGAACAGTCTTAGTGGAGCGCGACCACTGCGTCCGAAATCCAGTTGCGAGCCATAAATGGTGACAGCCCACGGGAGTTTGTAGGCATCGGCATCGGGCTGTGACAGGCAGTGGTTGATCTCGCGCGCCAGTTCGGGGCTGACTCGCTCGTCCGCATCGATCGACAGAACCCAGTCGCCAGTTGCTTTGTCGAGAGCCCGTTGCTTCTGGATGCCGAATCCCGGCCAGTCGGTCACCTCTACGATGTCGGCGTATTTTTTGGCGATCTCAGCCGTTCCGTCGGTGCTCCCACTGTCGATTACGATAATCTCATCCGCTACTTTTCGGGCAGACTGCAGGCAAGCGGCGATGTTATCGGCTTCGTTCATCGTGATAACGGTGGCGGAGACTTTGACCGTCCGGGTGCGGGTATAGGAACTCCGGAGTTCGGTAAATAATGCCGAGGCTATCGCTGCAAGTGCCAGGACGTAGAAAGCAAGTAGTACTGAAACGCTGATTGCAGTGCTGGTCGCCTCTATTACGATCACGCTGACCGGGATGATCAAACCCGCATAAGCGAGGTATCGGATCGGCGCATGGTCAGCGCGGCAAAACTGCCAGAACAGCCAGGCCGGGATGCCAAGCAGAAACGCGACGGCGAGCCAGCGCCAGGCGCTATCGGCTATTAAGCCGCTGTGTGCCGTGATCGTATTGTCGGTAGTGCTTTGTGTCAGTGCCATCAATGCAGCAGCAATACCGGCACTGCCGATCAGCAGGCAGGTAATGGCGAGCGCTTTTCGGGTTGTGCTCCAGAACAGCGGCGCGGCGATCAGGGTTCCAATGGCAAAGACGGCAGCAAGTCCGGCCTGTCCCGGAGTGACTGTCAAGTCAGCCATGATCGCGGTGGTAGCAATAACGCTGGCGCCGGTGAACGCTGTGAAAACCGATGTGGCACCAATAGAGGCGAAGGAAAATGTGACGGCAAGCGGCCAGAAAAATGCCGTCAGTAAGGCTCCTGCCAGCAAGATCCATGAGGTGGAGCTGAAACCTGACGCGATCCAGGCGACGATAACGACAGTGGCAAAGAACCAGAAGCCGAAATGCATCAAGCGCAGTTCACGAGGCACCTCCCAGCCATTCTCGACAAGGTGTTTTCCCTTGATTACGCCAATGCCGATAGCGGTGAGCAATAGAGCTGCAACGATCGAGAGGGCAGGATGCAGACAGGCACCAGCGAGCCCTGCCATTAGCAGTGCGGTTACGCCTGTATGAAACTTACCGGAAGCCTGTATTTTCAATCGTGTCGTCCTCATGGGGTGACGGGTGACGCGCTTTTCTGTGGCTGTGCTGCCACGTACAAATAGCCCATCATAATCAATGCGTGGACTGCTTTTTGTAGGGGTTTACTTCGCCTTCAGGACGGTGCCTGAGGCGCTTGTACTCCCACTGATACTGGGCGGGCGTCTCCCGCACACAGTGCTCCACGGTTTTGTTCAGAGCGGTTGTAGCGACAACCGGATCCGGATCAGCAATGCCGGGTTCCGATTCGCGGATTACAATACGGAAACCCTCGGCGTCGGGCAGACGCTCGGCGTAGGTTGCCAGCACCTTCGCTCCAGATTTCTGGGCCAGTTTAGAGACCAGTGTCATGGTCCTGACTTCCATTCCAAAGAAAGGCGCGTAGGCGTTGCCAGGGCCGCGTGGCGACTGGTCCGGCAATATGCCGACCACCCCGCCATCCCGCAGCAGAGTGATCAGGCGTGCGAGTCCTCTGCGATCACCACGCACCAGTTCTGAACCGAGCCGGCCGCGTACCTTGATCATATAATCTTCAAACTCCGGCATGTTGGGCGGACTGTACAGTGCGGCCATTTTATAGCGTGAGGAAAAGTACAGGCCGGCGAGTTCCCAGTTTCCGAGATGAGGCGCGAGCAGTATCAGGCCCTGCCCATTGTCGACGGCGGCCTGGAGATGTTCGGTACCCTCAACTGACTGAATCAGGTTAAGGCATTTTTCGACCGGCCATTCCCACATCAAGGGGATTTCCATCAGGGTTTCGCCTGTGTGGCGCAAGCTTGTTTTGGCAAGTGCTCGGCGGGATGCTGTGTCGAGTTCCGGGTAGCAGATAGCGAGATTGGTTTTGGTAACAATTTTTGCCTCTGTGGGAAGCCACCAACCCAAACGCCCCAGAAAACGACCGATGGCCTGGGCTACGCCCAATGGCAGCTTGCCGGCGAGCTTTAGCAGGATAACAATGACGGACGTTTTGGAAATGGTCATAGTCTTGAGGGTACGTGTTCAATGATCAGAAGGCGCATGATGACCGTTAAAGCATAGTTGGCCCTGCGGGGCTGTGCATCTTCGCTTATTGAGCCTGTTTGTGTCGGTCGGGAAATGTTGAGCGCGAACCTAGCACCATCTTTCGGGTACGGCAAGCGGATCTGGTTCGGCGGCGGCTGGATTCGGTGTGGCATGGATTCCAGAACCCGGTTTTTGCGGTGGTGTATTCCCGGCTGGCTGCGGTACATTCGATGTCATGGCGCAGGCAGTTTCAGTTCAGCCAGCAGCGATAACCCCGATAAAGGAGCAGCGTTTGAATTTGGATCAGAAGGCTTTTGCGGAAAATTACCGGTTAAAGCGTGCGTTGTTCTCCGTACTGTTGCGATTTGTATGGCCGTTCAGAGCGGTTTACACCTGTCCGATCTGTCTCTATCGGGGGCCTTTCAAGAAAAAGACAACGCGTCGGTATCATCACACGCGCACGGACGCTAAATGTCCTTGCTGTCGCGCCAATGAGCGGGCGCGATTGCAGTATCTGGTGACGGCTGATGTTCTGTCCCGCCGGAGCGGTGGCGAGCTCGATATACTGCATGTGGCGCCGGAGAGCATACTGGCAAAGTGGCTGAAATCTCGGGCCCGGCGCTACGTTTCTGCGGACTTGTTTCGTCAGGATGTTGATTGCCGGTTCGACATCGAAAGCATTCCATTTGCTGACGAGAGCTTTGATCTTGTGTTCGCATCTCACGTGCTCGTGTATGCCAGGGATGACCGCAAGGCTATTGCTGAAGTGCGGCGCATTCTGAGGCCCGGTGGTATCGCCATTATGCCGGTGCCGATCGTGGGGGATAAAACTGTCGACCCGGAAGGGCGGCGCTTTTTTCACGAGCCGGGACTGGATTACACGGATCGGTTTCGGGATGTCTTTGATGAGGTTCGTGAGTATTTTTCGGGCGAGTTCGACGCCCGCTACCAGCTTTACTTCTATGAATCGGCGCTGCCTGGCGCGCCGGATTCACAGGCTGAGCCGCATCCGGCCAGTATGCGGGTCAGTGAGGGTAAATATGCGGACATGGTGCCGGTTTGCCATGTTGCGGCCCGACCTGAATGACGTCAGTTGCTAACGGTCAGCGCGTTCAATATCGGACCAAAGGCCTTCCCGTCCACCGGCTTCCCAGTTGGCCCGCAGCCACATCCGTTGAATCCTGCGCTCGATATAATGTTTTCGCCATGCATCGCTCCAACCCAGGATGCTGGCAACAGTCGGTGGTCCCAGTCCGTCGATCAGGTACAGCTGGTAGCGGGGGCCGATGGTTTTCGCGACGATATTGTGAGGCAGCAGGTTGCGTGACAATACCTGTGTTTCACGCAGCCAGGCTTCGAGTTGTTGCAGGCTGGCAGTGACCACCGGGTCTGTGCCTTGTTGTTTCAGGAGCTTTTCAAGGGTGGGGGCCGGGTTGCCCTGATCATCGCTGATAAAATCAGTCTCACTGGCATCACCCAATGTTGTGGGCGTCACGCCATGCCAGCGGGGCAGGTGATGCCAGATCTGATCGCCGCCGTGAACGATTGCGCGCTGGTGATAGGCGCTGATTTCCCGTTCGTTATCGTTCAGCGCTTTGCGTCCACGGAGTTTTTTGTACCAGGGCGCATCAGTGTATTGCTGGTCGGCCAGGTGCGGTTTCATGACTTTCAGGCAGTGGCGTGGATTATCCGGGTGGATGAAGCACAGCCGATTATCGCCTTCCGCGAAGGGTGTCATCCCGTTTAAATCGATCATAACCTGCTGTTCCCTCAGCTTGCGCGACGGTCCGTTGGCGTTATTCCGTTATACAGGTCCCGGGTGGCGCCGGCCATAGCCGCGATGGTCAGCTTCTCCCGGGCGGCTCGGTGGCTATCCCCGTGACCGGGATCATCGGGGTTGAACGCATTCATCAAAAGAGCCAGCGCATCCGGGTTGTCGGTTGGGCAGATCAATGATGACGGTAGCATTTCGTTGGGAATCGGGACATCGGTTGATATCACCGGTGTTGCCTGCATGGCTGCTTCACAGAAAACATAGGAAAATCCCTCTCGCCGGGACGATATGACCACGGCATCGCAGGCGCTCATCAGGGCGCCGATATCGGACCGGTTCCCGAGAAAACTTACACGCTGTTGCAGCTTCAGGTCGCGGCAAAGCGCTTTGAGCCTGTCGGCCTCAGGTCCCTCGCCGGCGATCAGCAAGTGGCCGGTGGGTACCTTCGTCATTGCCTCAAGCAGAATATCGAACCCTTTAACGTGCACCAGCCGACCGACGGCAAGCCACAGGCGTTGGCCACTTGCAGGCTGCAGTGACTGGCGCAGGTCTGCGATCTGCTGCTTATCATGTTCAAGCGGCGGCGCAATACCGTTGTAAATCACGTGAACCGAAGGATGATTGATTTGCCGGGCCAGTCCGGCGCTGACAGCGATGATAGCGGAGAACGCAGCGAGCCCCGGTTGCTTTTTCTTTTGGCCGTGAACGGTTGCCACCAACGGTCTGTGTAAGCGGCTGGCAAGCGTGGCGATCATGGCCATTGCCTTGCCGCCCTGCGCATGGATGACGTCTGGCTTGTGCTGCCTGACTGACCGCCAAAGCGCCCAGAGGGCAAGTGGGCTGCGCCGTGATCGGGACAGGTCAACGGGGATAAACGTAACCTGTGCGCTGACACGCGGTTGATATTTGGCGTGGGCGGCGAGCATCACCTGATCGTCCGGATATTCGGCCAGTGTGTTGACCAGTTCAATAACGTGTTTTTCGAGACCGCCTTCTTCGTTTCCGCCCATCACGTGAAGAATACGCATCAGCGGACACCTCTGATACCGCGCCGCATTTTCAATTTGAATGCCAGCAAGTTGTCTTTGCCGCTCACCTTGACGCGCCGAAGTTCAAAGGGGCGTTGGCCGAACCGATCTTCAATGCCTTCGATGGTGGTGACAGCATTACGGTATCCAGCCGCCTGCGCTGCGACAACATCCTTCTCGCCGTAGAGTCCGAAAGGGTAGGCGAAGCTGGTAACAGAGGTTTCAAACTGCGCTTCAAGCGCGCGTCGGCTGCTGGCGATCTCATGTTGGCGACTTGCGTCGTCAGCTGTCAGCAGGTTGGCGTGGGTATAGGTGTGCCCGCCCAGCTCGATCAGTCCGGAGGCGAGCATATCCTTTACTTGCTCGTCAGTCAGCTTTGGCTCCCGCGCCAGCTCACCGGAATTATGGTGGGCCTTCTTGTAGGTTGACCAGTCGCGGTCGTGGCGATCAACCACCAGATACAGTGTCGCTTTGGCATTGTATTGCCGCAGCAGAGGCAGCGCGTTGGTGACGTTGTCCTGGTAGCCGTCGTCAAATGTCAGGGCAACGGTTTTTCGCTGCAGCGTGCCGTTGGCGATTTGATCAGTGAGTTCCTGCATGGTGACGAAACGCCAGCCCTGATGACTCAGGTGCTGAAGCTGGCGCTCGAACTGCCCGGGGGATACCCGCAGCCCCTTGAATTTGGCCCCTTCAGGGGCATCGCTGATCATGTGGTACATCAAAATCCGCGGCGCCCGATAATCCTGTGCAGGGAGCCACCAGGCATAGCGCCATGACAAATAGATGGTGACAGCCAGCAGGGCGACGAGGGGTAGCATCATGGGGCAACCAGCTCCTCATAAACCTTGAGCGTTTCAGCCTGCATCTTCTCAAGCAGGAAAATATCGTTTGGCTTTACGTCAGTGTGCTGTCCATTGTAGACGCCAAGGATGGTATCGACGATGCCTTCCAGATCGCCCGGTTCAACAGCGCCAGCAGGATAAAGCGCCTGTAGAATCTCGGCGACGCCGCCGCGAGCATAGCCGACTACTGGAACACCCATTGCGAGCGGTTCCAGTACCGTCCTGCCAAAGGATTCGGGTTTGGTCGAGAGTGAAATGATAACGTTCGAAGCGGCATAGATCTCGCGCATATCAGTACGATGGCCCGTCATTGTGACGATGTTTTCAAGGCCGTTATCCTTGATCTGCTGGCGTACTTCCGCTGCGTAATCCGCTTTGCCGGGTGCATCACCGCCTACAATGAGTCCTGCCAGATCAGGCATGCGCTGGCTAAGGCGTGCGATCGCCTGAAGCCATTCTCTATGGCCTTTGAGGCGTGTCAGTCGACCGGGCAGGGTGACGATAAATTTGCCCTGCAGCTGCGGGTACTCCTGCTGCCAGTTGGCTTGCCATTCGGTTGAAGGTCGAAAGTCGCGAGGGAACTGCGACGGATCAATGCCTCGGTGAATCAATCGAATGTGCTCTGCCCGGGCGGATGGGTAGTTGTCCAGAATATAGTGACGACAGGTTTCTGATACGGCAATAATCCGCTCGCCCCGCGTCATCACCGCGCTGTAACGGTTTACAGAGTGCAGGCCGTGGACTGTGGTCACTAGGTGTGGTGCCTGCCCGGGCGCAAGGCGTTTCAACGCCATCAGGGTAATCCATGCCGGCATTCGGGAGCGTGCATGGACAATATCGAACTCATTTTGACTGAGCCAGCGCCGGAACGGTCTGACCTGTAGCAGCGATGCGGGTGATTTTCGGCCGAGATCCCAGTGAACATGTCGCGACCCTGCGGCTTCCAGTTGGCTGACAAGCCGGCCGCCGGCAGAAACGACCCAGGATTCATGTCCAGCCTGCACCAGCGCTTCGGCAATCTCCAGAGTGCCGCGCTCAACGCCACCGCTATCCAGTGCAGGTAAGACCTGTAGTACTTTCATGGTAAGGGTGCTCCTGCCTTTTGCCTGCCCTGCCAGCGATCAAGTAGCCAATGCGCTGCCCGGTCTGCTTCCCACAGGGGCGCGGGCGGTGTGGCGGTGGCGATCGAGCCGGCGTCGGACAGCGAATAAACCCGTTGATCGGCCTGAAGCTGAGCAATGCCCCGGGCAACCCGGCTGTCGCTTTTAGGGGGTATATCGAAAAGCCCGGTTGGAAGGCCGCTGGTCAGGCCCTCATACACCATCGAAACACTATCCGGTGTAATCCAGACGCAGCGGCTGTCCGCCAAAGCCTGGGACAGCCAGCTGGCGTGCGTATTTCTGTGGTCCTTCACTGTCAGAGTGGGATCGTCCAACAGCGCCAGTCGTGAGAGCATCGCTTGCGGGGTGCGGCGGCTGGACGACAAGGACCAGTGCCATCCGGGCAAGGCTTTGCGGAGCTGGTCTATCTGGGCGAGTACCTGGTCATCGTCCCACTCAAAATGCTTGGACGGGCCGCCGATAAGCATCAAGCCGTTGTGTCGGGCCGTGAGTTTCGCCATCGGCGCGATGGTATTCAGTACGCCTTTGGTTATCAGCGTTCGATCTGATGATGCTGGTGTGTCGTGTTCGGGGATGATGGCTGTATCGAGCCAGTTCAGTGGCAGTGAGGGACGCATGAGCACCGTTGTCATCACCTGCTTGCGGCGTCGAAGTGCAAAGAGTAGCCGATGGGTTTGTGAGCCTGCCGCGATCACTATATCCGGTGACGGCAAAGCGCTCAGCGCGTCAATAACCGGAGCCACACCGAACAGCGCGCGCCAGAACGGCACGCTCAAATTGCCGCAGTCTATCCAGTGGCACTGAGCGTTGCCGAGCGCTTTCAGGCGGTGGGCAAGCCCGCGGAGCTGAGTGTTGTGGCCCGGCTTGTCATCATGCAGCAACCACACAATTGGCGCCCGGCCGGTGATCACGCGCTTTCCCGGTCATAGAAGTCGGGATCTGACCGCTGTGGTCGGGTCTTGAAGCGGCGGTGCATCCACAGATATTGATCGGGATAGCGTCGGATCTCGTTTTCAATGGTCAGATTAACCCGTGTCGCATCGGCGAGATCGTCTCCCGAGGGATAGTGATTCAAGGCCGGATGAAAATAGATGTCATAGCCAACGCTGTTCTCCCGCCGAAAATGGCTGAACGGAATGACGGCACACTGACTGCGCTCCGCGATACGGGCGGTTGCCGTAATACTCGACGCCGGAACTCCAAAAAAAGGTGCAAACACGACACCCTTGCGGCCGTAGTCCTGATCGGTGGCGTACCAGATGGTGCGGTTGGCTTTCAAACGGCGGAACAACCCCCTGAGATCCTTGCTTCCCAGTGCAATGCCGTAGCGGCGTTCCCGGGCCCGTGTCATCACCGCATTCATCAACGGGTTATTGTGGTCCCGCTGCATAACATCGGCTTCTATAAACAGTGATACCAGGCTACCGCCGAGGTCGAGCGTGCTATAGTGCCCGCCGAGCAGAAGCACGCCGTTTCCTTTTGCGAGTGCTGATTCCAGGTGTTCCAGACCGTGCACCTGTGTCAGGTTGCGCAGCCGCTCCGGATCCCGGAACCAGGCCAGTCCTATTTCCATGATGCCGATGCCATTGGAGTAAAAGGACTTTTTAACCAGCGCTTCTTGCTCTTCCGGTGATAGGTTTGGAAAGCACAGCCGTATATTGACGCGTGTGATGTGTTTTCTTCGAGCCAGCGTGCGATAGGCGAGGGCTCCAATGGCTCGCCCGATTCGCCATTGAATCGACATTGGTAGTTGCGCCATCACCCAGATGACGCCTATTACGCACCAGGTGGGCCACCAGCGTGGATGCAGATAATGAGAATATTGCGTGTCCCGGGGTCTGCGTTTTGTCGCGTTTTGACTCACGATCTGTCCATGTTTGTGATTTCGTACAAGTTTATCAGCATATCTTAGTTTGATAAGTACCGGTCTGTGCAATCTTGTTGATTAGAACCCGGTTCGCGGTTGTTTTGTTTGGAAGTTACCGGGCGTTGTTGCGATGAATCATGGTGCCGGCCGGTGGCGTCGGAATCTATACGTTAGAATGACGGCATACGGATGTGACACGGAGTGTTAATGCTTCACTTTTTATACTCAACGCTTTTTCGCCTGATATTGCCATTTGTACTGTTCCGTCTGTGGTGGCACGGCCGTCGAAGCCCCGACACCATGGATCACTGGCGAGAGCGCCTGGGCTATATCGCCCGTCAGCCCCTGCCTGTGATCTGGGTGCATGCCGTGTCTGTGGGTGAAACCATAGCCGCTGCGCCACTGGTTCGCGAACTGCAACGACGGCGCCCGGATGTTCGTATTCTGATGACGGCAATGACCGGCACAGGCCGTGCACGGGCTCAGGCGATGTTTGGCGATAGTGTGGACTACGCCTTTTCGCCCTATGACACACCGGGATCGGTCAGGCGCTTTCTTGTACGGGCCAGGCCACGGGCGCTGGTTATTATGGAAACTGAAATCTGGCCCAACATGATTGAGCGAACGTCTGCCGCCGGCACGCCGATATTTCTGATCAACGCCCGCATGTCGGAACGTTCGGCCAAAGGCTATCTTCGCTTGCATAAAGCCTCCCGTGATTTGTTGCGTCATCTTGACTGGATAGCGGCTCAGGCAGCCTCGGACGCCCGGCGCTTTGAGGACATCGGGGCACTGCCGTCGGCGGTCTCGGTGACAGGCAGCATCAAGTTTGATGTGGATATTTCCCCCGATCTGCGTCGTCGGGCCGGCGAATTGCGCCGTGAAATGGGTGACGCCCGTCCGGTCTGGATTGCTGCAAGCACGCACGAAGGGGAGGACAGCCAGATTCTCGATGCACATCAACGTGTACTGGATGCCTTTCCTGATGCGTTGCTCGTGCTGGTGCCCCGGCATCCCGAGCGGTTCGATGATGTTGCCGAGCTGATCAACCGAAAAAAACTCTCCTGTTACCGTCGTTCGGCCGGTCAGGTGGGCGCAGACTGCCAGATCTATCTTGGCGATACCATGGGTGAGCTGCTGATGCTTTACGGAGCGGCAGACCTTGCTTTTGTAGGTGGATCACTCATTGAGCGGGGTGGCCACAATCCGCTTGAGCCCGCCGCATGGGAGACGGGCGTTGTCTCGGGACCGCACGTATTCAACTTTTCGGATATTTATGATCGGCTGAGGAAAGGCGAAGCCTTGAAAACCGTAGATGACAGTGCATCACTGGCTGAGGTTGTGCTCGAGTGTTTGGGTAGTGAGAGTGCAGGTAAGACCTTGGGAAGCAATGCGTTGGCAGTTGTAAATGCGAACCGAGGCGCCCTCAACAAAGTGGTTGAGGGCATTCTTGAAAAACTGAAATAGAGAGGGCGCCTTCAAGTCATCAGTGCATGGCTTAAAGGCTCCCACTGAAACACACGCACCTGAGGCTCATGGCCGGCACGTGTGTTCCTGCGCAGTTACGGCGTGGTCATTGGATCCGTGGTTTTGCTCTCGTTGGCCTGGGCTTCAATGCCGGGTGCAGACGCACTCAGCCACTGATTCAGATCAACCAGATCCTGCGGGCTTAGCGTGCCTGCGACCAGTTTCAGGTTCAGTGTGTTGATCACGTAGTCGTAGCGTGCGTTTGCGAAGTCCCGCAGCGCAATGTAATAGTTCCTTTCGGCATCAAGTACTTCCACGATATTCCGTGTTCCTACATCGTAGCCCGCACGGGTGGCATCCAGTGCGCTGCGCCGTGAAACAATCGTCTGGTCCTGCGCCTTTACGGTTTCGAGGTTCGAGTTAACAGTGCGGTAGAAGCTGCGCGCGTTGACCCGCACGTCGCGGCGAACCGTGTTGAGGTTCTGGTCCGCGACTGTCACCTGCGCGCGCTGCTGACGGATGCTCGCTTCCGTCCCGTTGCCCTGATAAAGCGGCACGTTCAGTTGCAAAGCCACCACGCCTTCATCGGTTGTGCCGCCCCGGGTTGTCAGCAATGCTGACGTTGCGCCGACGCCGTCAAGTTCAGATTCGGTGTGGCTGGCGGTAAAGTCCAGAGTCGGATAGTGGCCGGACTTGGCGACATCAAGCAGTGAGCGATTGGCCTGCAGGGTGTACGCCGCAGATTGAATGCGCCAGTTCTGTTCGAGTGCGATGTTCTCCCATGCTGCAGGATCTTGCGGCGAGGGGCGTGAAAGCGGGAAATCCTGACGCAGATTGTCCAGATCGTCCGCATATTCGCCGATCAGACGGCTCAATTGCTCGCGGGCGATATCCAGATCGTTTTCTGCCGTGATGCGCTCGCTCTTGGTGGCGTCGTAAGTCGCACGGGATTCGTAAACTTCAGTAATGGCGATAAGGCCTACATCGTACCGTTCCTGCGCCTGATCGTATTGGCGTTCAAAGGCTGCTTCCGCTGCGCCAACAGTCGTCAGATTATCCTCGGCCCGCAGCACGTTGAAGTACGCTGTGGCGACATCAAGAATGAGCTGTTGTTGCGCCAGGCTGTATTCGGCCCGCGCGCTATCGCTCTGGAACTGGCTGGCGTCAAAATTGAACCAGGCATCAGCTCTGAAAATGGGTTGAGTCAGTTCTGCTCCGTAGCTATATGCCTTGTAGGAGTCGTCCTGAAAGTCACCGTTGGCATCGGTGTGTTGAGCGTTACCGAAGGCGTTGATCTGCGGCAGGAGTTTACTGCGGCTGACATCAACATTGGCTTGCTGGGATTCATATGACGCTCTGGCGGAGGCAATGCCGGAGTCGTAGGCAAGAGCTTTTTCGTAGGCGTCAATCAGGTTGACGGCCATTGTCGGCTGAGCAATCAGCAGCCCAACAAGTCCCGAAAGAACAGACTTCTTCATGAATTCTCCTGCCTGGCAAAATGGGTTAAGCGATCAGCGACCCACATTATGGACAATAATCAATCCGATCTCTACACTTGCAATAGTCACCTTTATATTGCCTGTAAGCCGCATCATGTCGCGGTTCGGGCTTGATCGGTGATCTTACTGACGCGTCTTGACGGGGTGCTGGCATTGGCCGGCTGAGATTGCCCGGAGGAACCGCTGAATGCGCGTTCCTGCATGGCAAAACCCGCGAACCTGATCCGGTTAGTACCGGCGTAGGGATTTGAGACCTGACCTGCAATTCGGAATGCCATCATTACTGCCATCGGCATGGTGTCATTTTTTATATTGTGCTCCGTCAAACGCGCCCACCCGTAATGCACATGTGGAGGGCTGTATTGATGGCCACGGATACCATTTCCTTTCTGAAAGACGCTGCCCAGGTCGACAAGGCAGCAATCGCGCCGCTCGCCGGGTCCAATAAAATCTACGTCACCGGCAGTCGCCCTGATATTCGCGTCCCCATGCGGGAAATTCACCTCAGTGCCACCCAGACCGCCAAGGGGCCGGAGCAGAACCCCTCAGTGGTGGTGTACGACACGTCAGGCCCCTATACCGATCCCCAGGCAGATATTGATTTGCGACGCGGGCTCAAGCCCGTCCGGCATGCCTGGATTGATGAGCGCAGAGATACCGAACAGCTGGCGGGCTACACCTCGGCGTTCACGCGCCGGCGCCTGAATGATCCTGCGCTTGATGTGCTTAGGTTTGACGACAAGCGCCGGCCATTGCGAGCTCGCCCCGGTATGAATGTCAGTCAGATGCACTATGCGCGCAAGGGTATCGTGACACCGGAGATGGAATTTATCGCCATCCGCGAGAACCTGAAGCTACAGGACGCCAGAGAGCGAGGATTGCTTGAAACACAGCACCCTGGTCAGTCACTGGGGGCGAGGATTCCTGCGCAGATAACACCGGAGTTCGTGCGCGAAGAAGTGGCCAGCGGACGGGCTGTTATACCGGCCAATATTAATCATCCGGAACTGGAGCCGATGATTATTGGCCGTAACTTTCTGGTCAAGATTAATGGCAACATCGGCAATTCCGCGGTCAGTTCGTCCATTGAGGAAGAAGTGGAAAAACTGACGTGGGCAACCCGCTGGGGCTCAGATACGGTGATGGACCTGTCGACCGGGAAGAACATCCACGAAACCCGGGAGTGGATCATTCGCAATTCCCCGGTACCCATCGGCACGGTGCCAATCTATCAGGCACTTGAGAAGGTCAATGGCGTCGCCGAGGATCTGAGCTGGGAGGTGTTCCGCGATACCCTGATCGAGCAGGCAGAGCAGGGCATTGATTACTTTACGATCCACGCAGGTGTGCGCTTGCATCATGTGCCCATGACAGCAAAACGCATCACCGGCATTGTGTCCCGTGGCGGCTCGATCATGGCCAAATGGTGTCTGGCGCATCATAACGAGAGTTTTCTGTACACCCATTTTGAAGACATCTGCGAAATCATGAAGGCCTACGACGTGTCGTTCAGTCTGGGCGATGGTCTGCGGCCGGGCTGTATTGCCGATGCCAATGATGCGGCGCAGTTCGGCGAACTGGAAACCCTTGGTGAGCTAACCAAAATTGCATGGAAGCACGATGTGCAGGTGATGATCGAAGGGCCGGGCCACGTGCCGATGCATCTCATCAAGGAGAACATGGACAAGCAGCTCGAGTGCTGTGATGAAGCGCCATTTTATACGCTGGGCCCCCTGACAACTGATATTGCGCCAGGTTATGACCACATCACATCCGGTATTGGTGCAGCGATGATTGGCTGGTTTGGTTGTGCGATGCTCTGTTATGTCACGCCGAAAGAACATCTTGGGCTGCCTAACAAGGATGATGTCAAAACCGGCATTATTACGTACAAAATTGCTGCCCACGCGGCTGATCTTGCCAAAGGCCATCCCGGAGCCCAGTTACGTGATGATGCCCTGTCGCGCGCGCGTTTTGAGTTCCGTTGGGAAGATCAGTTCAACCTGGGGCTGGACCCCGACACGGCTCGCGCATTTCACGATGAAACCCTGCCAAAGGATTCGGCCAAGGTGGCGCACTTTTGTTCCATGTGCGGTCCAAAATTCTGTTCCATGAAAATATCCCAGGAAGTTCGGGATTACGCAGAGGCGAACGGGCTGGCTGAAGATCAGGTCAAGAAGGAAGGCATGCAACTGAAATCGGAGGAGTTTCTGAATGCCGGTAGCCGGTTGTACGACAAAATATGACGCGCTCACGCTGACCCGAAGGTGAGCGGACTGTCATGCCGGGGGCTTGAAACCCGAGCCTCCGCGCGTCTATTGTTCTGCTTCACTCGCCACAATAGACTGGGTTATGCCACAGAAGAAAACAGCACCGTTTCAGTTTGACGCTAACGATGTGCGCATCGAATCACAGGAACCCCTGTACCAGGGCTTTTTCCGAATGGATCGGTTGCGACTCAGTCATGCCCGTTTTGATGGCAGTTACACCGGTACGATTGATCGTGAAATGTTCCTCAGAGGGGATGCAACCTGCGTTCTGCCGTATGATCCGGTGCGTGATGAGGTCGTATTACTGGAGCAGTTCAGACCCGGTGCTCTCTGGCGTGATCAGTCCCCCTGGTTGCTGGAGCTGATCGCGGGTATGAACGAACCCGGGGAGACTCCGGAGGACGTCGCCCATCGAGAAGCAGAGGAAGAGGCCGGTCTTGAATTCCGGCGGCTCGAGAGAATCTGTGACTATCTGGTGTCGCCGGGTGGCACAACTGAAATGGTGTCCCTTTACGCTGGCTGGGTTAGCACTGAAAACGCGGGCGGTCTGTTTGGTATCGCAGCCGAGAATGAGGATATCCGCGCTCATGTATTTACCGCTGATGAGGCTCTGGCCATGCTGGCGGACGGTACAATCAATAATGCTGCCGCGATTATTTCGCTGCAATGGCTGACGATACACCGTGCAAGACTTCGAGAAAGCTGGTCCTGATGATGAAAACAGCAATGTCAGTGCGCAGAAAAAAGCAGTACGTACCCGACCTTCAACGGTTTGGTGCCCTGTGCGAGGCCAATTATGGCCGACTGCAGCGCTTGCGCCGTTTGGCAAAGCAGCACAATGATATTGCCGAGTTTGAGCTGCAGGACAGTGATCGCTATTTTGGCCGGGTGCGTATTGAGCAGATTCAGGAGTCCAGGTTCACCGAGACTTTATTGCTCGAGCAAGTACACAACGCTGGCCGCTGGCTCAACAACCCGCAACTGACTGTGCGGGTTTATCATGACGCTCTGGTGGCAGAGGTCATCAGTTGCCGTCGATATCGTCGCATCGAGGCGATTAACAATTACCCTAACCAGTTTATGCACCACCCGGACGAAAAGGCTCAGGTGAATGCTTTTCTGGCTGATTGGTTGGGCTTTTGCCTGCGGTTTGGTCATGTGCCGGCCGAGAACATTGCCTGGCCGGTGGTCGATTAAATACCAGATGCCAAACGTTGCGCAGAGTTAATGTGACAGGTCTTCAGGAACCCGTATGCACTATTCGCTAATATGTCCTGACGCGCATCTGTAATAGTTTGCCAACTCATACCCGCCAAAGATAACGGCCAGACATGTCTTTTAGCCATTCACCTGACAAATCCAACGCTGCTGGCACCGAACCCTGTTCCGGGCTGCGGGTGCTGCAAATTACTGATCCTCATTTGATGGCTGACCCGGCAGGCGAGCTTCTGGGCGTCAACACGCGGGATAGTCTGGACGCGGTAATCGCCCTGATTCAGGCCGAAGAAGGTGAGCCAGATGTCGTGGTGGTCAGTGGCGATATTGCACAGGATGGCTCGGAAGCGGCTTATCGCGCGTTTCAGGATCGCATGACGGCATTTTCCTGTCCGGTGATCTGGTTCGCCGGAAATCATGACAATGTCGAGGTGATGCAGGGTGTGATCGGCGGCACCGGGGCAGCACGCAAGCGTCTGGTTCTGGGTGGTTGGCAGCTGATTTTTCTGGATTCGTCCGTGCCCGGTAAAGTGCACGGCGAATTGACACCATCCGAACTTGCCTTTCTTGAGGCCAGTCTTAACGAGCATCCGGACTTGCCAGCGCTGATCGCGCTGCATCATCATCCGGTCGATATCGATTGTGACTGGATGTCGGACATTGGCTTGCGCAACCGGGATGAGCTAATGCAGATAGTGTCGCAGCATGGCCAGGTAAGGGGCGTGCTGTGGGGGCATATTCATCAACAGTGGGAAAGCTGCCAGGGGAATGTCCGCCTGATGGCGACGCCATCAACCTGTATTCAGTTTGCACCGGAGTCCTCCGGTTTCTCTGTTGATGGGCTGGCACCGGGCTATCGCTGGCTGGAGTTGTTTTCAGATGGTGACATCGCCAGCCATGTGCGCCGGGCCACCGATTTCGAGTTTTCGATTGATATGAACAGCCAGGGGTATTGAGCCACCGATGTCCGCATCCGATTCTGAGCAAGCATCCAACCGACCCGGCCTGATTTATCTGCATGGTTTCAGAAGTTCGCCGCAGTCTGACAAGGTGACCGAATTGCGCCAGTGGCTCGATTCGCATCAGGTGTCGGTAGAGCTGCATGTGCCGGATCTCGGATTCGAGCCTGCAGAGGCGATTCAACGTGTGTCGGATATCGTGGAGTGTTTCGGTGACCGTCCATGTGGATTGATGGGGAGTTCCCTTGGGGGCTACTACGCCAGCGTCGTGGCGGCCCGGCACCGGCTCAGAGCTGTGCTGATCAATCCCGCCGTTGCGCCGTATCAATTGCTGGACGGCTATATCGGTACCCAAACCAATCTGTATACCGGCGAGGCGTTCGAGGTCACGCGGGATCACATGCTGCAGCTGCAAGAGATGGAGCTGGGAGCGTCACTGAATACGGCTGATCTGATGGTGTTGCTGCAGACGGCAGACGAAACGCTGGACTACCGAGATGCTTGCCGTCGTTACAGCAGCGCCTCGCAATGGATTCAGCCCGGTGGCGATCACCGGTTTCAGAATTTCCCTCGCGTATTGCCTGCCGCCATGGCATTTCTTGGTATTCCCTTGCCCGATACCCTCATGCCCCGCGACTGATATCGCATCGCTATTCAGTGAACTCGGTTAAATAGGTTAAACTGCCGAAAATTTCATTTAGGGTGTGCGCGCAATGAGTCAGATTCCTGCCGATCTCAAATACATCGAAACTCACCAGTGGGTAAGGGTTGCTGATGATGGCACCGCTACCGTTGGTGTCACTGACTTTGCCCAGGACCAGTTGGGCGATGTGGTTTTTGTGGAGCTGCCAGAGCTGGGCGCTACCGTCACCGGTGGTGAAGAGGCGGGAGTCGCCGAGTCAGTCAAGTCCGCTTCGGACGTGTTCAGCCCTGTCACCGGTGAAGTTATCGAGATCAACGAGAGTCTTGAGGACGAGCCGGAAAAACTGAACGAAGACCCGTATGGCGAAGGCTGGCTGTTCCGTGTGCGTCTGTCAGATGCAGGCGAAATCGATGGCCTTATGGAAGCTGATGCCTACGCTGACATGGTCGCTGACGCCGAGTAAGCGATGATCTCCGGGCAGGTGCCGCCTGCCCGAGTACCTGTTTTAACCTGTTTGCGACGCTCTTTGGGGTGTTCGGTTCATGGTTTTCACTCCTTCGGGCCCGTATAATTCAGCCCCCTCCAGTCAAGAACGCGAGTCCTGTTATGTTTCCCAAGCTTTATCTGCGCAAGGGCGCCGAACGCCGCCTCCGGTCCGGTCATCTCTGGGTTTACAGCAACGAGGTGGATATCCGCCGCAGCCCGCTGACAGAGTTTGAGCCAGGTGTTCAGGCACAGCTTGTTGCGTCAAACGACAAGGCGCTGGGAACTGTCTTCGTTAATCCGCACGCCTTGATCTGCGGTCGTCTGATCAGTCGTAATCCCGAGCATGGCATGACGCCGCAGCGCTTGTCCCATCGGCTGGAACTGGCGCTGTCATTACGCGAATCGCTGTTCGACAAGCCGTTTTATCGCTGGGTGTTCGGCGATGGCGACGGCCTTTCGGGGCTGGTCATTGATCGCTATGGTGATGTGGTGGTGATTCAGATCTCCACTGCGGGCATGGAAAGCTTGCGCGAGTCGCTTGTTCGCGCGGTCCAGAAGTTGGTACATCCGCGCAGCATCGTGTTCAAGAACGACGGCAAAATGCGCAGCGTTGAAGGGCTGGAAAGTTATGTCGATGTGCCTTTCGGGGATGCTGTTGACACCCTGCAGGTTGAAGAAAACGGCGTGCGGTTTGAGGCGCCACTCATGGATGGACAAAAGACCGGCTGGTTCTATGATCACCGGCTGAACCGCCGACGCCTGCAAGCTTACGCGCCGGGCAAGCGCGTGCTTGATGTGTTCAGCTATATCGGTGGCTGGGGCATACAGGCCGCAGCTGCGGGGGCCGAGTTGGTGACTTGTGTGGACAGTTCACGCCAGGCGCTGGACGGCGTCCTGCATAACGCCAGCCTTAACGGGCTGTCGAATGTCGATACGCTTGAAGGCGATGCCTTTGCCGTGCTCAAAGACCTGTGCGACCAGAAAGAAAAGTACGACATCGTGGTGCTGGATCCTCCGGCGTTGATCCCCCGGCGTCGCGACCAGAAAACCGGCGAACAGGCGTATGCGCGCTTGAACCAGCTGGGATTGCGGCTGCTCGATCGGGAAGGCCTGCTGGTATCCGCTTCCTGCTCCATGCACCTGTCTGGCGAAAAGCTGGTCGACATCATTCGGGGGAGCGGCCGGAAAATCGACCGGTTTGTGCAGTTGCTCGAGCAGGGGCATCAGGCGCCCGATCATCCGGTTGTTCCGGGCATCCCCGAAACCGACTACATCAAAAGCTGCTTTGTTCGCTCGTTGACCGGCTTTATCTGACGGGTCGCCGAGCGCTTGTTCGACCCGGATGACGCGTCATCCGGTGAGGCCTCCCTTGCCGGGCAATGACCCGCCTTTTACTCATCTGTTGAGTTTGCTGAAAGCGCCAGGGTCGTCACCTCATCGCTGATGTCGGCCAGCGTCTGCTTCGCCGCCGCAATGTTTTCAGTTGCCGGCGCCTCTTTTATGTCTATTTTTTTCAGCTGATCGGCCAGGGTGGCGAGCTTGGTCCCGATAGTCTTTGTTGTTTCACCTGAATCTGGGTTCAGCATGGGTAGCCAGTCCTGTCCCATTGCTGACGTTATCGCGGCCAGTTCGTCAAAGTCTGTCAATACTTGTGGGCTGTGTGCCAGCGGCATGCCATTCCGGTCCTCGCCTTCTGGATGCTTCGTCCAGGCGTCAAGTGTCGTACCGACGGTATCGGCGAGTTGCCGCTCAAGCCGCGTGATCGCTTTGTTGGGGTGTGCTGTCAATTTGGCCAACCCTTGAATCAGATGAGCCTGATTCGGCGCCTGGCAGAGAGCGGCGGCATCTTTTTTTAGCGCCAGCGTAATGACCCGGAGTAGATTCTGTCGCCGCTCCGGTGCGTCGATGTGGTCCGCTGCCTGCTTTTCGCTACCGGCAAAGGTGGCGACCACTTTTTCAGGCTTGGGTGTGGCGGGTGGCCAGAGTAGTGACTCAATCGGGTGAAAGCCCAGTGTCAGGTAGAAAAAGTCGGTTGACTGGTGCTCCTTGCGCAAGAACTCCGGCGTCAGTGGTACCTCGGAGTAAACCAGCCCACTGCGGGGGTAGCCTGGAACCTGATCCAGATACCCCGGTAGCATCGGATGTGCGTCCACTGAATCGCGATCTGACTTGATCTGCGGTGGCTGCAGGTCAGCCAGCAGATACAGGGTGTGCAGGGCGCGATAGGCCAGGTGCGCGTCTTTCCATGCGGTGCGGGCCGAGGCCAGAGTTGTCTGGTCCGGTGATGCCACGAAGCCGGTCACGGCGTCGGACAAGGCGCTGGTCGTGGAGCAGACCGCTTCGCTGCTGGCATTCACCTGTTGCCGGATGGCATCGGGTATCTGGGGCTCTTGAGATGTCGAAGACGATTCTGGCGCCACCTCGGGCGGTTGTGTTGGCTCCGAACAGGCTGTGGTGAGCATTGCCAGTAGTAAAACAGTAGCGATCCGTGCCATGTCTTGTTAGTCCCTCAGAGTCATAATTGGCCAGTCCCGCTCGCGGGCAACTGCAGCGAGCTTTGGATCCGGATCAACCGCAACCGGATGGTTTACTTGCTCCAACAGCGGGAGGTCGTTGTGCGAGTCGCTGTAGAACCAGGTCTCCCTTTGCAGTGTCTCGCGGTCTTCCAGCCAGTGCTGCAGGCGGGTCACTTTGCCCTGCTGGAAGCTTGGAATGCCCGCCACCTGACCGGTGTAACGACCCTCTTTCATCTCGGCTTCCGTCGCAATCAGGTCATCGACGCCCAGCAAATCCGCAATGGGCTGGGTTACAAACCGGTTGGTCGCGGTAATAATTAACAGGTAATGGCCTTGCTGACGGTGGTGATCAAGAAGCTGACGGGCCTTTTCAAGCATGATCGGCTGAATACGTTCCTCGACGAAGCGGGCGCGTAGTTGATGCAGTGTGGCCTCATCGTGATCGGCCAGCGGTTTAAGCGCAAACGACAGGTAATTCAGGATATCGAGACTGCCGTCGAGATATTCCTGGTAGAAGCGGTCGTTGGCTTTCTCATAGACCCCGGCATCGACGATGCCTTCCGCCACCAGAAAATCGCCCCAGGCGTGGTCGCTGTCTCCACTGATTAAGGTGTTATCGAGGTCAAAGATGGCAAGTGTCACGTTGGTGATCCTTCATTTCTGGCGTGTGGGGTGTGACTGGTAAGTCGCGCATTCTAGCATGCTATCAAATGATGGGTTGTCGTTTGCCCGCCGGTACGCTTTCTGCAAGAATGAAGGCAACTTAGGCAAATTGCGGATTGTCGGAAAGCAGTTGTTTTACCCGGTCGGGAGCGGATCTTGTCGCTGTCCGGCCAAGTCTACTTAACGGGTATTACAAGCATAGAGAGGCCGGCACCCATTGCTCATCATTTCATACAGGTTAACACTGTGATCGACTCCGACGGTTTTAGGCCCAATGTCGGAATCATTCTGGCGAACCATCGGGGAGAATTACTCTGGGCACGACGGATCGGACAGGACGCATGGCAGTTCCCTCAGGGCGGGATCAATTCTCATGAATCCCCCGAAGAGGCGCTCTACCGCGAACTGGGCGAAGAGGTTGGATTGGGGCAGCATGATGTTGAAATCATCAGCTGCACTCGAGGCTGGCTGAGATACCGTCTGCCACGGCGTATGGTGCGTCATCATTCGCACCCGGTGTGTATCGGGCAAAAACAGAAATGGTTCCTGCTGCGGTTGTTGTCTCCCGATGCGAATGTACGTGTCGATGGTACGGACTCGCCCGAATTTGATGGTTGGGAGTGGGTCAGCTATTGGTACCCGCTAGGGCAGGTTGTGTCTTTCAAGCGTGAGGTATACCGGCGCGCGCTCAGGGAGCTGGCGCCAAGGTTATTTCACAACATGGAGCAGCGGCAGGGAAAAACCGTGCTCCCGGACAGAATGGATTAAGCGTCTATGTTGACCACGCTGCGCAGTATTGTTCAGGAAGTGAATGGTGCCAGGGATCTTAATGAAGCCCTGGAAATCATCGTATCCCGCGTTCAGCGTGCCATGAATACTGAAGTCTGCTCGGTCTACCTGCTCGATCCGGACTCTAACCGCTATATCCTCATGGCGACCGAAGGCCTTTACAAAAAGGCTGTCGGTAACGTGAGTCTCGCGCATTCGGAAGGTCTGATTGGTCTGGTCGGTTCTCGTGAAGAACCGATCAATCTTGAAGATGCCACCGCCCATCCCCGCTACCGTTATTTTCCTGAAACCGGTGAAGAGCGTTTTCGTTCCTTTCTGGGTGTTCCCATTATCCACCATCGCCGGGTTCTTGGCGTGCTTGTTGTTCAGCAGCGCGAAAGTTCGCGTTGTTTTGATGAGGGGGAAGAGGCTTTTCTGGTGACCATCTCGGCCCAGTTGGCTGGCGTAATTGCCCACAGTGAAGCGACGGGTGCCATGAGCGGTTTGTCGCTCACCGGTCATGCCTCTCACGATATTGGTTTCAAAGGCGTAGCGGGCTCGCCCGGTGTGGCGATTGGTACTGGCGTTGTGGTGTACCCGCCGGCCGATCTTGAAGCGGTGCCGGATAAGGAAGTAGACGACACCGAAGCGGAAAAGAATCTGTTCATGGCCGCAGTGATGGCGGTGCGCGAGGACATCGAACTGGTGGCCGAACGCTTGGCGCCGCAGCTCCGGCCAGAAGAACTCGCCCTGTTTGAAGTCTATCTACGAATGCTTGACGACAACGCCCTGCCGGGCGAAGTCATGACCCGGATTATCGCGGGGCAATGGGCTCAGGGCGCGCTGAAGCAGGTGGTTCAACAGTATGTGCGCCACTTTGAAAAGATGGGCGATTTGTATCTGAGTGAGCGGGCGGTGGATATCCGGGATCTCGGGCGGCGTCTGCTGGCTCATCTTCAGGAAGGAAACCAGGAAGAACTCGTCTATCCCCAGGAAACGGTTCTGGTCAGTGATGAACTGACGCCGGCGATGCTGGGCGAAGTGCCAAGAGGCCAGTTGGTCGGTCTGGTCTCCGTGCGCGGATCCAGTAACTCCCACGTCGCCATTCTCGCCCGTGCCATGGGGGTTCCGACTGTCATGGGCATGATCGATATGCCGGTGAACCAGCTCAACGGCCGAGAGCTTGTGGTCGACGGTTTTGAAGGTCAGATCTACGCCTCACCGTCGGCCGACCTGCGGCTGTTTTACCAGGAAATCTGCGACGAGGAAGATGCGCTGTTCCGCGGACTTGAAGAGCTGCGAGACAAACCCTGCATCACCACGGATGGCAGACGGGTGCCGCTGCTGGTAAATACAGGCCTGATGACTGATGTCGTGCGATCACTGAGTCACGGTGCTGAGGGTATCGGGCTCTATCGCACCGAAGTGCCTTTCATGATTAACGAGCGCTTTCCGTCTGAACAAGAGCAGCGGGCTTACTATCGCGAGCAGCTGGAAGCCTTTGCTCCCAACGATGTCACCATGCGAACGCTGGATATCGGTGGCGACAAGGCGTTGAGCTATTTTCCAATCAGTGAAGAGAACCCCTTCCTTGGCTGGCGCGGTATTCGGGTGACACTGGATCATCCCGAGATATTTCTGGTGCAGGTGCGAGCCATGCTCAAGGCCAGCGATGGCCTGAATAACCTGCGAATCATGTTGCCGATGATCAGCAACGTGTCCGAAGTAGAAGAGTCGCTGCATCTGATTTACCGGGTTTACCACGAGGTGCGGGAAGAGGGATACGATATCCAGATGCCCAAGGTGGGCGTGATGATCGAGATTCCAGCTGCGGTGTATCAGGTGCGAGATCTGTCGCACCGGGTCGATTTCCTGTCAGTGGGCTCGAATGACCTGACCCAGTATCTGCTGGCAGTGGATCGCAACAACCCCCGGGTGGCGTCTTTATATCATTCATTCCATCCGGCGGTGCTGCACGCGTTGGTGAAAATTGCCAACGATGCCCATGATGCGGGAACACCCGTGAGCATATGTGGCGAACTGGCCGGGGATCCGGGTGGCGCCGTATTGCTGATGGCGATGGGCTACGATGCCTTGTCGATGAATGCCGCCAGCCTGCCGAAAGTGAAGTCGGTGATTCGAAGTATTGATTCGGAATGGGCCGTCAAGCTGTTGCACGATGTGCTCGATCTGGACTCGCCGCATGTCATAAAAAGCTGTGTCGATCTTGCGCTGCGCCGTGCCGGGTTCGGGCGGTATCTGCGCCCCGGTCGCTTATCGGGTGAGGCCCCGGCTGCAGCGCCGGCCAGCTCCTGAAGTAGCGGCTATACTGCCAATAGGGTGTTTACTCTAGAAGGCGCTGATAGCGTATAGGGCATGAGCGCTCAACTATCTGTACCGAGCTTGCCTAATGAACGTTGATCACAGCCATAAACCGGGAATGCGATGACGGTAACCAAGACTTCGGAACGCAATAAAAAGCCGCGAATTGGCCTCGCCCTTGGTGGTGGTGGACCACTGGGCGGTATTTATGAAATCGGCGCTCTCAGGGCGCTCGACGAAGCGCTGGATGGCATTGATTTCAATGATCTGAATGTCTATGTGGGCGTCAACGCCGGCTCATTTGTTGCCGCCAATCTGGCCAACCAGATGACAACCGCTCAGCTGTGCCGGATCTTCGTCAAGAACGAAGCCGAAGTGCATCCATTCCACCCCGAAGTTTTTTACCGTCCGGCGTTTGCCGAAATCGGCCGCCGTCTGCTCGCGGTGCCTGGGCTGCTGGCCAGTGCGCTGGGGCGTTTTGTTGATAATCCTTATGACCAAAGCCTGCTGGAAGCCCTGACGATCTTATCGCAGGCCGCGCCGGCTGGCTTATTCGATAACGAAGGGCTGCATGAATACCTCGAGCGTGCATTCAGCATGCTGGGGCGCAGCAATGATTTCCGCCAGTTGCGTCGCAGTCTCTATATTGTGGCCGCAGATGTGGAGAGCACTGAAGCAGTGTGCTTTGGCGCGCCCGGATTCGATCATGTGCCGATTTCGAAGGCGATCCAGGCCAGTACCTCATCGCCCGGCCTCTATGTTCCGGTTGAGATCGACGGTCGTTACTATGTTGATGGCACTTTAAGGAAAGGGCTGCACGCCTCCGTTGCTTTTGAAGACGGCGCGGATCTGGTGTTTGCGGTCAATCCCCAGGTGCCAATCGATGCCAGTGCAGCGGTGCGTGCCGGGACCATGAAACCAGGCGCGCTGACCCAGTCGGGAATGCCCAATGTATTGGCTCAGACCTTCAGAACCATGGTGTATTCGCGAATGCAGTCGGGTATCGCACAGTACGCCCGTGATTATCCGGACAAGGATATCGTGCTGTTTGAGCCCACCCGGGATGACGCCAAGCTGTACTTCTCGAACGTCTTCAGTTTCCAGTCACGCCGAATGGTGTGTGAGCACGCCTATCAGATGACCCGCCGTGACCTTCTCGAGCGTGCGGACGAGCTGGAGGCCACATTGGCGCCCTATGGCATTACCCTGCGTCGGGACCGCCTGGAAGACGATCAGCGCACGATCAGTACCAGTCTGTATGGTGAAATGCTGCCGCTGTACGTGGCCAAAGGGCGACGCAAGAAAGCCGCGCGTCAGCGGTTGTCGTCGGGGCTGGATAACGTCACAGATATTCTGCAGAAAGCGCTTTAAAGAGGCGGGCATCAGTCTTGACCGGCTCCACTCGTTGGCGAGCCGGTGAGTTCGCATCTAGCCCTAGCCCCGCTGCCCACCTTCCTTTTCCAGTCGCGCCAGGTATTGCGCCCAGTGAGCGTCCTGATTGTCACCCAGATCTTTCAGGTAAGCCCAGGTAAACAACCCGGAATCGTGACCGTCGCTGAACGTCAGCTTCAGGGCGTAGTTACCAATCATGTTTGCGCCGGTAATCAACACGTCCCGCTTGCCTGTCTGCAGTGTGCCGGGCCCCATGCCGTGGCCACGTACTTCAGCCGAGGGTGAATAAACCCGCAGCAGCTCGAAAGGCAGTCCGACAACCTGGCCGCTGCCGTACTCAAGTTCAAGTAAGCGGCTTTGTTTGCGGATGCGGATATCAGTTGGTCGATTATCAGGCGATGACATGGTCGCGGTCTCCGCGGGCAGAAAAGTCACATATAAGAAGGGCCGGCGAGGGAGTGAACAGGTATTCACTCCCTCGGGTCTTATCACGCGCCGGGACATGTCCCGGGCATCTGGTCAGAGAATATACCGACTCAGGTCTTCGTCCTCGGCAAGGTCGCCAAGTCGCTCGTCGACATAGGCCGCGGTAATTTCAAATTCACCGTCGACGGCATCACCTGCGTCAAACGACAGGCTTTCCAGCAGCCGTTCCAGCACAGTATGCAGACGCCGAGCACCGATGTTCTCGGTGGACTCGTTGACCTTCCAGGCAATCTGGGCCAGTCGATCAAGGGCGTCTTCGGCGAACTTGAGGGTAAGCCCCTCGGTGCCCATCAGTGCTTCATACTGTTGTACCAGCGAAGCATCCGGTTCAGTCAGGATGCGCTTGAAGTCGTTTGGCGTGAGAGCTTTCAGCTCAACGCGGATCGGTAGCCGGCCCTGCAGTTCGGGAATCAGGTCTGACGGCTTGGTCAGGTGGAACGCGCCCGACGCAATAAACAGAATGTGGTCGGTGCGGATCATGCCGAACTTGGTCGAAACGGTGCTGCCTTCGATCAGTGGCAGAAGATCGCGTTGCACACCTTCGCGGGAAACATCGGCCGAACCGCTTTCAGAGCGCTTCGCTACCTTGTCGATCTCATCAATGAACACGATGCCATTCTGTTCGACGGAATGAATCGCCTTCTGCTTGATCTCTTCTTCATTGACCAATTTTGCGGCTTCTTCATCCCGTGCAGCGATGAGCGCATCAGCAACTTTCAGCTTGCGCGTTTTGCGCCGGTCCTTCGACATGTTGGAGAACATGCTCTGAAGCTGGTTGGTCATTTCTTCCATGCCGGGGGGCGCCATGATTTCCACGCCGGCAGCCGGATTGTTCAGGTCGATTTCGATTTCCTTGTCGTCCAGCTCGCCTTCGCGCAGTTTCTTGCGGAACAATTGGCGAGTGGAGGAGTCAGCCGGCTTGCTGTCTTCCTCAAAGCTTCGGGCCGGAGGCAGCAGGGCGTCCAGAATGCGGTCTTCCGCCGCATCCATGGCCCGATGCTCGTGGCGCTTCATTTCCTTTTCGCGAAGCATTTTGACCGCCATGTCCGCGAGGTCCCGAACGATGGATTCAACATCGCGGCCGACGTAGCCCACCTCGGTAAACTTGGTGGCCTCAATCTTGAGGAATGGTGCATCTGCGAGTTTGGCTAACCGGCGGGCGATCTCTGTTTTACCGACGCCGGTGGGGCCGATCATCAGGATGTTCTTGGGGGTAATTTCATCGCGCAGCCCGGTGTCGAGCTGCATGCGACGCCAGCGGTTACGCAGTGCAATCGCAACGGCACGCTTGGCATCTTCCTGCCCGACGATGTGTTTGTTGAGCTCGTGGACGATTTCGCGAGGGGTCATTCCAGACATGTCAGCTCCTGTCACTCGTTGGTGGACAGCACTTCGAGCGTGCGGTTGTGGTTAGTGTAGATGCAGATGTCAGCCGCGATATCGAGGCCCTTGTCGACGATCTGATCGGCCGGCAGCTCTGTGTTTTCGAGCAATGCGCGGGCAGCGGATTGGGCGAATGGCCCGCCGGAGCCGATAGCAATTAGGCTGTTCTCGGGCTCAATCACGTCCCCGTTACCGGTAATGATCAGCGAGGCCGTGTGGTCGGCGACAGCGAGCAGTGCTTCAAGTCGTCGCAGAGCCCTGTCCGTTCGCCAGTCTTTGGCAAGCTCCACTGCGGCTCGGGTCAGATTACCCTGATGTTTTTCGAGTTGGGCTTCAAAACGCTCGAAAAGGGTAAATGCGTCAGCGGTGCCTCCGGCAAAACCGGCCAGCACCTTGTTGTTGTAAAGGCGGCGAACCTTACGGGCATTGCCTTTCATAACGGTGTTGCCCAGGGATACCTGGCCATCACCACCCATGGCGACCGTATCACCGCGTCGAACTGAAAGAATCGTAGTCATGTTTGCTCCGGTTGAATGGAAAGCGCAAAGCGTTCTTCAGAATTCTGATAGATATGGCAGCGAAGCGGAGAAATTCAAGGGCTGGGGTGGGGAAGCTGTTGTAACTCTCGAATGCGACAGCCATCAGGTGGGCGGCTATCGCGTTCGAGAAGTGCCGGAAGTTGAGGGCATCAGCCCTCTTTGGGAACCTTGCGAACCAGTGGCGCGATGTTGATGCGAACCAGTTTGTCGACCGCACTGTTCATTTTGCTTCGGGAATCGTAAGGCCCGATATTGACGCGATACCAGACGCTGCCGCTCTCCAGATTGATTTCGTCAATTTTGGCCTGAAGCCCCTGGAACGCAATCTGGGCCCGCTGGCGCTCGGCATCCTCGCGACCACGGAATGACCCGGTCTGGATGACATAGCGGTATTTGCGTTGGGCAGCTGTCGGGCCCGGATCGTAGGCTTCAACCTTGGGTGCCACGACTTCGGATTCGGGCAGCATCTCGTAAAACTGAAATGCCTGTTTCTGTTTGGCAGGCTTGTCTGCCGGCGCCTGTTCGCTTTTGCTGTTTGCGGTTGTGGGCTTCGCCGGTGCTTTCGTTGCGACCGGCTGGCTTGCATCAGGCTTGGGCATCGAGTTCAGGTAAGCAATAAACCCGACAAAGCCGCCAACCAGTGCCAGCGACAGGATCCAGCGGATAGACAGACCGCCGGACTGGCGTGAAGGCGACTGTCGGTTTACTTTCTTTTTGGCCGGTGCGGCGGGCTTCTTGCGACTTGGCGGTCGCGAGGTCGCGGCGCGGCTGGTGCTTGGCTTTTTGGCGTAATCGCGGGACATCGTTATGGTCTCGGGTTCTCGCTAACTGCGAATTACATTTCTTCAGGTGCGCTGACGCCGATAAGGTCAAGGCCGTTGACCAGTACCTGCTTCACCGCGAGATACAGTGCGACGCGGCTGTCCCGAACGGCGGTATCGTCGATCAACACCTTGTGCGCGTTGTAATAGGTGTGGAACAGACCCGCAAGCTCACGCAGGTAATGCGTCAGGTGGTGCGGCTCCCGCTGGCGTGCGGCATTGGCAATCAGCTCGGGATAACGGGCAAGCTGGTTGGCAATTTCACGTTCTTCATCCAGCGCCAGGCCGCTCAGGTCGCTGCCGAAATCCGCTGCGTTGACGTCGACGCCCAGCTCCTGAAGCTTGCGAAGGACGCTGCAAATCCGGGCATGCGCATACTGGATGTAGTAGACCGGGTTTTCATTGGTCTGGGAGCGTGCCAGGTCAATATCGAAGGTCAACTGTGAGTCAACCCGCCGCGCAGCCAGGAAGAACCGGGTTGCGTCGCGGCCTACTTCGTCGATCAGATCGCGGAGGGTGACGTAACTCCCCGCGCGCTTTGACAGTTTGACTTCCTGCCCTGAGCGGGTGACCAGCACCATTTGATGCAGGACATAGTCCGGCCAGCCTTCGGGAATGCCTGCTTTCAACGCTTGCAGGCCAGCCCGTACGCGGGTCACTGTTGAGTGATGATCTGCGCCCTGTTCGTTGATCACGGTGCTGAAGCCGCGCTGCCACTTGTCGAGATGGTAGGCCACATCAGGCAGGAAATACGTGTAGCCGCCATCAGACTTGCGCATCACGCGATCTTTGTCGTCGCCGAACTCGGTGGTTTTCAGCCAGAGGGCATTATCTTTTTCGTAGGTGAAGCCATTGGCGTTGAGCGCTTCAACGGTCTTCTCGACCTTGCCTTCGTTATACAGTGAAGACTCAAGGAAGTAGACGTCAAATTTGACGCCAAAGGCCTTCAGGTCGAGGTCCTGTTCACGACGCAGGTAGGCCACAGCAAAGTCCTTGATTGCGGCCAGGTCATCCGCATCACCTTTGGCTGTTACTTCGCGGTCATCGGCTGCCACCGTTGCCTTCTCGAGATAGGCGTTGGCTGCATCCTGGATATAGTCGCCGCGATAACCGTCTTTCGGCCATAGGTCATCATCCGGCGATATGCCTTTGATGCGGGCCTGAACAGACAGCGCCAGATTGTCGATCTGCGCGCCGGCATCGTTATAGTAGAATTCGCGGGTCACCCTGTAGCCGTTTGCTTCCAGCAAGCGTGCCAGGCAATCGCCAATGGCTGCGCCACGGCCGTGGCCGACGTGCAGGGGGCCGGTGGGGTTGGCGGATACAAATTCGATCTGCACCGATTCACCGGCGCCACTATTGTTGAGCCCGAATCCGTCGGCAGCACTGCGAACCGTATTCACAATATCGAAGCTGCTGGCGTCGCTCATAAAGAAGTTGATAAAGCCGGGGCCTGCAATTTCCACTTTCGCCACGGCGCTGCTTTCGGGCAGCTTTTCAATCAGCAAGTCGGCCAGTTGTCGCGGCGGTTTGCCGGCGGCTTTAGCAGTAACCAGGGCAATGTTGGTGGCGAAATCACCGTGGGTTTTGTCGCGGGCGCTGTCCACGTTGAGTTTGAAGGCCTGGTCCTGAGGCAGAACGCCTTCAGCCTGGAGGGCCGCGATGGCGGCTTCGAGTAGCTGGATTACCGTGTCTTTCATGCTGGCAGATGACTCAGTCAGATCGGAGCGTTGATGGGGGTGAAAGCCCCCGGCTGTCGGGGCTCGCTATTATCGCGGAAAGGGGCTGTTTTCTCAATGCGGCGGCGCAGCGCCTTCCTTATCCCGTCTCCAATGGGTCAATGTCGATCTGCCATTTGAGACCACGGGGTTGGCGCTGAGTTTCCAGTTGCTGGCAAAGTGGGCCAAGCACCCGTTGCAGGGTGCGTCTTTGATCCGCTACGAAAACCAGGTGCGCGCGATGTCGATCAGCCCGACGGGCGATGACGGCTGGCAGGGGGCCCCATGTTTCGATGCCGGTGTCCGTTTGGGGTGTAGCCTGTTGCGGTTGCAGCTGTATGACCTGCTTTACGCCGTCGAGAAAGGCGAGGCTCTCGCCCATTGTTTCAGCCTCTGCTCTGAGTAATGCCATCGCGCGATAAGGCGGAAAGCGAGCGCCTGCACGTTCGTCCAGCAGGGTTTGCGCCATGTCCAGGTAGCTCCCGGTACAGAGCTGTTGCAGTAGCGGATGATCGCTGTGACAGGTCTGAATCAGCACCGTACCAGGGATCGTGCCGCGTCCGGCCCGGCCACTGACTTGCAGCAGTGTCTGAATCAGCTGCTCCGGGGCGCGGAAATCGACACTGAACAGCCCGCCGTCCGCATTGACTACGACCACCAGTGATACGTTGGGGAAATCATGACCCTTGGCCAGCATCTGGGTGCCGACCAGGATGCAGGGATCGCCGGAATTGACCTGTCCCAGGATCCTGTCGATGCTGCCTTTGGTGCGCGTGCTGTCCCGGTCGACCCGGATGACCGGTGTGTCCGGGAAGCCTGTGCTGAGAATATCTTCTGCCCGTTCGGTGCCCTGGCCGACAGGCTTGTACGCCTCGCTCTGGCATTTCGGGCAGGTGTTGACGGCTGCGGTTTGATAATCGCAGTGGTGGCAGCGCATGGCGCGTTCCCGGCGATGG